>OMEA01000050.1_pt1 | contig 55545 bp, 60 predicted proteins | sample 1645321 | NCBI WGS metagenome assembly OMEA01 (sample SAMEA103958151, study PRJEB25191) | human gut metagenome
GTAAGGTTCTTCGCGTTGCTTCGAATTAAACCACATGCTCCACCGCTTGTGCGGGCCCCCGTCAATTCCTTTGAGTTTCATTCTTGCGAACGTACTACTCAGGCGGGTCACTTATTGCGTTGACTGCAGCACCGGGGTTTGACCCCCGACACTTAGTGACCATCGTTTACGGCGTGGACTACTAGGGTATCTAATCCTATTTGCTCCCCACGCTTTCGGGAATGAGCGTCAGTTGCGGCCCAGACCGTCGCCTTCGCCACTGGTGTTCCTCCATATATCTACGCATTTCACCGCTACACATGGAATTCCACGATCCTCTTCCGCACTCTAGCCGCCCGGTTTCCATGGCTTACCGAAGTTTAGCTTCGGTCTTTCACCACAGACCCTTGCGGCCGCCTGCTCCCTCTTTACGCCCAATGATTCCGGATAACGCTCGCCACCTACGTATTACCGCGGCTGCTGGCACGTAGTTAGCCGTGGCTTTCTGGTAAAGTACCGTCACTCGCATACCATTTCCTGTATGCGCCGTTCTTCCTTTACAACAGAGCTTTACGACCCGAAGGCCTTCTTCGCTCACGCGGCGTTGCTCGGTCAGGGTTTCCCCCATTGCCGAAAATTCCCTACTGCTGCCTCCCGTAGGAGTCTGGGCCGTGTCTCAGTCCCAATGTGGCCGTCCGCCCTCTCAGGCCGGCTACGCATCGTTGCCTTGGTGGGCCGTTGCCCCGCCAACCAGCTAATGCGCCATAGGTCCATCCCTGCGCTATCCCCGAAAGGATATTTGGCATGAGCTCCATGCGGTGCTCATGGCTATGCGGTATTAGCAGGAGTTTCCTCCTGTTATCCCCCGCACAGGGGCAGGTTACCTATGTATTACTCACCCGTTCGCCACTCATCTTCCGAAGAAGATTCGTTCGACTTGCATGTATTAGGCACGCCGCCAGCGTTCATCCTGAGCCAGGATCAAACTCTCCACTGAATATGTGAAGAGCTGATGTTCAGCTCATCAATTAAATGTTTTCAAATAAATCTGACGTGTATCTGTTCAGTTTTCAATGTTCTGTCTGCGCTCCTCACCAGAGTGCTCACTTATACTACCACCATTCATTTCCTTTGTAAAGACTTTTTTTGATTTTTATTTATTTTTTGCGTGAAATGTAAAAAAAAGGCTTATACACCCTTCTATTTGCCTATAATCGCATTATTTTCGAGGCATGATGTCATCGCTGTCTAATACAATAGTAACTGGGCCATCATTAATTAATGCACATTTCATATCAGCTCCAAAAATTCCTGTTTCTACATGAATACCTTGGCTTCTTAAACTTTCATTAAAGTAATCATAAAGCGGTGAAGAGATATCAGGCTTAGCTGCATCGATAAAGCTTGGTCTTCTTCCTTTACGACAGTCTGCATATAAAGTGAATTGAGAAATAGAAAGAATAGATCCTTCTACATCTATGAGTGAACGATTCATTTTTTGGTTTTCATCTTCAAAGACTCTTAAGTGGATGACCTTTTCTACAAGACGATCTATAATTTCATGAGTATCATCATTATTAAAACCTACAAGAATCATATAACCCTTATTAATGGCACCATGTACTTCTCCATCAATTGTCACACTTGCTTCTTTTACTCTTTGTAAAACAATTCTCATATTACTCTCTCCTTATAAAATCATGTTATAATTATACATGATTCTAAAACGAAAGGAAATAAACTATGATTCATAAGACACTTGCAGACTCCATGCGTCCTATTGGACTTGATGATGTAATCGGCCAAAAGCACCTTGTAGGAGACAATAAATTATTAAGACAATTTGTCAAGAAGGAGCATCCAATGTCCATTATTTTATATGGACCACCTGGATGTGGAAAAACAACTATGGCTAAGGCCCTCGCTCATGATTTAAATATACCATATCGTATATTCAATGCCTCTACTGGTAATAAGAAAGAGATGGACCAGATTATCACTGAAGCGAAACTTTCAGAAGGTTTGTTTGTGATTGTAGATGAAGTGCATCGTTTAAATAAAGATAAGCAAGATCATTTACTGCCTTATATCGAGAGTGGATTGTTGATTATCGCAGGCTGCACAACTGCCAATCCATATCATTCTATCAATCCTGCAATTCGCTCAAGATGTCATTTATGTGAAGTAAAGCCTTTGAATAATGAAGAGATTGTGGAAGCTTGTCAAAGAGCTGCAGTCAGTGAGAGAGGACTTAATAATCAATATGAAATAGATCAAGAAGTATATGATTATATTGCAAGAATGAGCAGTGGTGATGTTCGTTATGCTTATAATTGTTTGGAACTTGCAACTATTTATGCGCCAGATACACATATCACATTAGAAATCATTCAGGAAGCTGTTCCACGCGCCAATATGCAATTTGATAAAGATGAAGATCAATACTATGATACTTTAAGTGGTTTGCAGAAATCTATTAGAGGATCTGACCCAAATGGTGCTCTTTATTATTTTGCAAAACTTATAGATGCAGGAGATATAGAGTCGCTAGAACGAAGACTGATTACAACTGCTTATGAAGATATAGGACTAGCCAATCCTAATGCGTGTATGCGTACTGTTTTAGCCTTCCAGGCAGCTAAGACAATTGGTTTTCCTGAAGCAAGAATTCCTCTCGCAAGCTGCATTATAGAATTGGCTTTATCACCTAAATCAAAATCGAGTGAAAATGCAATAGATGCAGCACTTGCGTCTTACCACAATGAACCACATAAAGCACCACAATATATACGTTTAACTCCTGTTGGTATAGATGAGGAAGATCGTTATGATTATAATAGACCTGATTTATGGGAATATCTTCAATATCTTCCTGATGAAATTAAAGATGCTCAGTTCTATGTACCTTGGCTGACAAGCCGTTATGAAAAATCATTAACTGAAAACTATCAAAGAATTCTTAAACACGGAAGAACTACAAATATCAGAAAACTCAAAAAAGATAAGCCTCGTTAGACTTATCTTTTTTTATACCATTCTTCGATATCTTTTAATACTTGGTGAATTGTGGAATCAAAATCTTCTAGATTGACATCGTACCAATGTACATCAAATTGGTTATTAAACCATGTATATTGTCTTTTCGCATAGTTACGTGAATGTTTCTTGATTTCTTCTATGACCTGTTCTTTTGTTTTTGAACCTTCAAAGTAATCAAACCATTCCTTATAACCAATAGCCTTCATAGACTGCGCGTTACGTGATAAACCTGAATCATAGATTCTCTTGACTTCTTCTTCTAATCCCTGTTCAATCATTAAATCAACACGTTTATTAATACGGTCATAAAGAATAGGACGTGGAAGTGTGAGTCCTATAAAATAAATGTCATATACAGGCTTATGTTCCTGCGCTTCTAGAATATCACTTTTTCTTTTTCCTGATTCTTCATAAATTTCAATAGCACGTAATACTCTTTGACGATTATTAGGATGTAGATCTAATGCTGATTGAGGGTCAAAGGATGCCAAATACTGATGTAGTTCTTCATTTGTATAATGGGCATACTTTGCTTTTATTTCATCATGCTTAGATTCTGTTTCTTCAAAAGTGTAATCATAAAGAGCACCCTTGATATAAAGACCTGTACCTCCTACCACAATAGGCATATCGATTGTATCGATATAATGACGAACTTCTTTTTGAAATTCACTGACAGAAAATGTTTCATCAGGATTCTTGATATCAATCATATGATGAATAATACCCTGCATTTCTTCTTCTGTTACTTTGGCAGTTCCAATATCCATCGTACGATAGATTTGCATAGAATCACCACTAATGACTTCACCATGAAGTGCTTCTGCTAAAGAAACACCCATACGTGTTTTACCTACAGCTGTAGGTCCACATACCGCAATTACTTTTTTCATACTACAACCCTCTTAAATAACTTTTCTAATTCATAATCACTGTAGAATATGATGGTTGGTCTACCATGAGGACAGACATAAGGATTATCACAGCGCATAAGATTATCTATAATTGTCTGCATATCCTGTGTTGTGAGATATGTATTTCCTTTGACACTTGCTTTACATGCAAGTGTTGCAATAGCATGTTCCTGCATAGCAACAATATCCACACTTTGATTGTTTAAAACTTCTTGAATCATTTCATCAATAAAGATCTTCTCATCGATATTTTTCATCCATAAAGGTAAACCACGTACAATGTATGAATGTCGGCCAAATGATTCAAGATGGATTCCAACTTCTTCCAATAACCCTTTATGTTCATCAATAACAAGACATTCACTTTCAGGATATTCAAAAGTAAGAGGAACAATCATGGGCTGAATGGATAAGTCAGGATGAGAAAACTTATTGAGGAAATATTCATAATTGATGCGTTCCTGTGCTGCATGCTGGTCAATGATATAAAATCCTCTTTCATTTTCTCCTAAAATATAAGTACCTCTTGTTTGGCCAATAACCTTGATTTTTTCTTTAATTGGTTTAAGTGGTTCTTCTTTTGGAGATTCTTTGATTTCTACTTTTTCAGGTTCATAAACAGGCATTTCTTCATGAACAGTTTCAATAACTGGTTCTTCTTTAACTTCTTCAAAAACCTCATCAAGAGGAATAGTCATCTGCGCAAGACTTGGTTTGAAGGATGCTTTTTCTGTTTCTCTAGTAGATGGTTTATAAGTGAGATTCTTTTTTGATAAAGCCTCTTCCAAACCCTTAAGTAGTAATTCCTTTAATTCTGTTTCTTTAGAGAAACGTACTTCTAGTTTTGCTGGATGAACATTTACATCTACAAGATATGGATCTACATCAATCTCTAACACTGCAATTGGATAACGTTTATCAGCTAAATAACGACGATAAACCTCATTGATTGTATTAATCGTTTTCATATTCTTGACATAACGATGATTCACTAGAGTAACAATATGATTCTTTGAAGAACGAGATGTATCAATTTTAGATATATAACCAGCCACATGAAACTCTTCATTGCCAAAATCAACATGAATCATATTTTTTGCAACAGGAATACCATAAATTTCACTAATAACTTCTAACAAATTATTTCTTCCATTTGTCTTGAATATTGTTTTATGGTCATGTATCAGAGTAAAAGATATTTCTGGATGAGCGAGGGCTAGACGCTCTACATAAGAATAAATAGCTGCAAATTCCGCATTAATAGACTTCATATATTTAAGTCTTGCAGGTACATTCTGGAAGATACGTTCTACCGTGATCTTCGTACCGCGATTCATTGCCACACTACCTACATTTTTTCTTTTTCCAAATTCATATTCTACTTTTGTATTTTCTTCGCCATTGTTTGTTTCAAGAGTAAAGACACTAATAGAAGCAATAGAAGGAATAGCTTCTCCTCTAAAGCCTAATGTAGTGATATTGAATAAATCATTTTCATCTACAATCTTACTTGTTGCATGACGACTAAAGCACAAAAGTGCATCTGCACGATTCATTCCTATACCATCATCAATCACACACATCTTGCTTGTACCACCCTGTTCTACTAGAATAGTGATACTTTTAGCCTTAGCATCTATACTATTTTCTGTCAACTCTTTAATAACACTTGCAGGACGTTCAACAACTTCGCCTGCTGCAATCTTATTGGCTAGATTTTCACTTAATTGTCTAATATGTCCCATAGTTTCTCCTACAACATTTTCTTTAATTCAATTAATGTACTTAATGCATCAAGTGGTGAGAGACTCATCGGATCAATGCCTTTGAGTGTTTCTTCTACAGCACTTGTTTTTATAACTGGTGTCACTTCAATATTCTGTAATTTTTCTTCAATATTATTGTCTTCTAATGATTTCAATATGGCATCTGCACGTACAATAACTTCATCAGGTAATTTTGCGAGTTTAGCAACATTGATACCATATGACTGACCAGAGGGGCCATCTTCAATATGATATAGGAAATGAATAGAATCACTAGATACATCAGCACCTGCATGAACATTCTTAATAGAAGTGCCTTCCATACGTGTTAATTCATGATAATGTGTTGAAAAGAAAGTCAATGAATGATTATGGCTTGCAATATATTCTAAAATGCCCTGAGCTAAAGCCATACCATCAAATGTCGCTGTTCCTCTACCTATTTCATCAAATATAATAAGTGAGTTTTCAGTCGCATATTTCAAGGCATTATTAGCCTCCAACATTTCTACCATGAATGTAGACTGACCACTAATTAAATCATCACTCGCACCAATACGAGTAAAGATTGCATCAAAGACTGGAAGAGTTGCACTTTTTGCAGGAACAAAGCATCCAATTTGTGCCATGATCATAATTAAAGCCATCTGTCGCATATAAGTTGATTTACCACCCATATTTGGTCCTGTAATCAACATAATTCTTGAATCTTCTCCTAAAGATATATCATTTTTTACATAACTTTCTTCAGGAATGACTTTTTCTACTACAGGATGTCTTCCTTCTTCTATTTGAATAATATGATCATCATTAAATGTTGGACGTACATAACGATTATAGCTTGATACATCAGCAAATGTACTAAACACATCTATCCTAGCTACAATCTTTGCAACATCCTGTATTTCATGTACATAACCCTTAATATATTGTCTTACCTGAGTAAATATTTCATATTCTAATGCAGCGATTCGATCCTGTGCTGAAAGAATCTTATTTTCCATATCTTTAAGTTCTGGAGTGACAAATCTTTCTGCATTGGATAAACTCTGTTTTCTTGTATAGTTGAATTCATCCTTTACTAAAGGCAAATAGCTTTTAGTAACTTCAATATAATAGCCAAAGACACGGTTATAACCAATCTTAAGACCTTTGATTCCTGTACGTTCTTTTTCATTTTCCTCAAAAGTCATTAACCATTTCTTACCGTTCTTACGAATATCACGTAATTCATCCAACTCTTTATTGTATCCATCCTTGATAATATTTCCCTCTTTAATAACTAAAGGTGGATCATCTACAATTGCTTCATCAATTGTATTAATAATACAAGACAAATCAACAAGCTGCATAGCTTGTTCATTCAATTTAGGATGATCAAGACTGAGTAGTTCTTGTTTTAATTCAGGAATTTTCTTCAAAGAAGAACAGATCCACTTTAAATCTCTCGCATTCACATTTCCAAAAGCCACTCTAGAAGCCAGTTTTTCAATATCATAAATATCATTGATCATATGAGTCACTGTATCTCTATCTAGAGGGTTATCCATGAATACTTCTACAAGATCAAGTCTTTCTTCTATCTTCTCTTTAGAAATAAGAGGCTGATCAATCCATTGTTTTAATAAACGACCACCCATTGCACTATGTGTATGATCTAATAGCCATAATAGTGTGCCATATTTCTCATTATTCGCATTCTTAGTAAGTTCAAGTGCCTTCTTTGTGACACTTTCCATATAAACATAATCTTCCTGTTTAACTTCTACAATTGTCTGGATATATTCTAATTCTCTCTTTTGAGTATCAATTAAATAATTCAATAAATTAGCACAGACCTTGATTTGTTTTAAATCATTGATATTATCAAAGATTTTTTTGTAGTTATCTTTAATTGTTTCATTCTTAAAAGGAGACATCATCACTCCGTCAATATGAATAGAATCATCTTCTACAACGATTTCTTTAATACCTAATGATTCAATCTTATTACGTAATAGATGTTCCTTCTTTTCTAGGTTTAAACAATAAAATTCCCCTGTAGATAAATCAGCATAAGCAAGTGTATAAGAGAAATCAAATACACCTAAAGCCCCAATAAAGTTATTCACCTTCTCATTTAACTTAAAGTCCATCAAAGTACCAGGTGTAACAATCTGAACAACACCTCTTTCTACAAGACCCTTAGCTTTAGGATCAGATAGTTGTTCTACAATAACAACCTTATGTCCTTGTTTAACTAATTCTTCTACATAACCACTTGCAGCATGAAATGGTACACCACACATTGGTACACGTTCTTTAACACCTGCATTTTTACCTGTTAAAGCAAGATTTAATGCTTTTGAGGCAATAGCTGCATCATCAAAAAACATTTCATAGAAATCACCAATACGATACATCACAATAGCATCTTGATGATCTTTTTTTAATTCTAAATATTTCTCCATCATGGGAGAGTACTTTTCTTTTTTCAAAATGATACTCACTCCTAACTCCCTCATTATAGCATATTTTTAATCAATCATAAGATGTAATGCTAAGAGAGCACTCTTTTCTAATTCATCTATTGTTGTATATTCACTTACACTATGACAATCATTCATCGCACAAGCCACAACTATTCCTCTAATGCCTTCTTTCACATATCTATTATTATCAGATCCACCATGTGTAGAAATAAGGCGAGGTGTTAATTGAAGATTATGACATGCATGTTTAAAACGTTCAACAACTTCTTCATCTTCATTGATCTTATAAGCTTCAATGTGTACATAATCATCATACTCTATAGAAGCATGTTCTTTAATGGCTTCTTCTTTAAAAACAGCATGAATATGTTTACTCCATTTTAATGCATCCTGATGATCAAAACTTCTTATTTCTCCAGTGATAACGACTTCTCTAGGGACAATATTTCTTCCTTCTCCACCCTGAATTGTACCAAAGTTCACTGTAGTCTTATCATTGACATGACCATTAGGTATTCGATTCATAGCACTTGCTGCAATCTTTAAAGCATGAATACCATCTTCAGGATTAAAACCTGCATGAGCACTTTTACCTTTTACATTAATCTTAAATGAAATAATAGAAGGTGCTTCTAAGGCTGCGAGACCTACTTGTCCTGCTAAATCAAATGTATAAGCAATACGTGACTTGATACGACTAAAGTCATAATAAGCACTTCCTGCATCATAAGGCTCTTCTGCCACACTAATAGCAAGTTCTATATCTCCATGAGGAAGATCATTATCTTCTATTGTACGAATGGCTTCAATATAAGAAGCAAGAGCACTTACATCATCAGCACCGAGTACTGTTGTCTCGTCACTTGTAATACGACCATCTTCATGAATAATGGCCTGTTTTCCTTTACATGGTGAAACAGTATCCATATGTCCTGAAAACATAATAGGTTCTTTGTTTGTATGGCCTTTTAATACAGCATAAATATTACCTGCTTCAAAGCCTTCTATAGGCATTTCTATGCATTCCATATGACACTCTTTAAAAATATTCATTAAATAGTCTTTCATCTTCTTTTCATGATAAGATTCACTATCAATAGATACCATTTCACAAAATGTCTGAACTAGTCTTTCTTTATTAATTTGCATAAATACCCCATCCCTTAAAGTCAAAAAAATGGAAGGAATAATATCCCTTCCATCCTCCTATTATCTGTTACCTGAATTTGAAGAATCCTTTAACAATACGTCATGTGCTCCACCTTCAACAATTGAAGTAGCAGACACAAGCTGGATCTTTGCTTTTTCCTGTAATTCAGCAATTGTAAGTGCACCACAGTTACACATTGTATGTTTCATCTTGCTTAATGATAAACCAACATTATCTTTTAAGCTACCAGCATATGGCACATAAGAATCTACACCTTCTTCAAATGAAAGCTTCTTATCTCCACCTAAGTCATATCTCTGCCAGTTTCTAGCACGTGCAGAACCTTCACCCCAGTATTCTTTCATATACTGACCGTTGATGTTTACCTTGTTAGTTGGTGATTCATCAAAACGAGAGAAGTAACGACCTAACATGATAAAGTCAGAACCCATAGCTAAAGCTAAAGTCATATGATAATCATGAACAATACCACCATCTGAACAGATAGGGATATAAATACCAGTTTCTTTGAAATATGCATCTCTTGCTTCAGCCACTTCAATAGTTGCAGTAGCCTGACCTCTACCGATACCTTTCTGTTCACGAGTGATACAGATAGAACCGCCACCGATACCGATTTTAATGAAGTCAGCACCAGCTTCTGCTAAGAATCTGAATCCTTCACCATCTACAACATTACCAGCACCAACTTTTACAGTATCACCATAATGTTCTCTGATCCATGCAATAGTATTAGCCTGCCAAGCTGAGTAACCTTCAGAAGAGTCAATACATAATACATCTACACCTGCTTCAATTAATGCAGGAACTCTTTCTGCGAAGTCTCTAGTATTGATACCAGCACCAACTACATAACGTTTAGATTCATCTAATAATTCATTAGGATTTGATTTTCTTGATTCATAATCCTTTCTGAATACGAAATAAAGAAGTCTGTTATCATCGTCAATAATTGGTAAAGCATTTAATTTGTTTTCCCAGATAATATCATTTGCTTCTTTTAAAGTAATATCTTTATGTCCGCATACTAACTTATCAAAAGGTGTCATGAAATCAACAACTTTTTCGTTTTCATCCATACGGCTGACACGGTAATCTCTACCAGTCACTAATCCAACTAAACGGCCATTTGCTGTACCATCTTCAGTAACAGCCATAGTAGAATGACCTGTCTTTTCTTTAAGTGCAAGAACATCTGCTAATGTATCATTAGCGCTTAAGTTAGAATCACTTGGTACGAAACCTGCCTTATAGTTTTTAACACGTCTTACCATTGCTGCCTGTGATTCAATTGTCTGTGAACCGTAGATAAATGAACATCCACCTTCTCTTGCTAAAGCAACTGCCATACCATCATCAGATACAGCCTGCATAACTGCAGATACAAGAGGGATATTTAATGAAAGTGCTGGTTCTTCACCTTTCTTGAATTTAACTAAAGGTGTCTTTAAACTAACATTCTGTGGCTGGCATTCTTCACTAGAATAACCAGGAATTAATAAATATTCATTAAAAGTGTGTGAGGGTTCATTAAAAATATGTGCCATAATAATCTCCTTTTTATATAAATTAGTTCAATAATAAACATTTAAAAACATTTAGTCAATAGCTTTTAATAATTCTTCATTGATGATTGTTTCAACTTGTATAAGGTAATCATTAACTTCACTTTTTAGATTCAAATAATTGGCAATCAAAGGATGATTCTCAAAGTAGGCTTTTTTGTCTTGATAGGCTTTTAACTCTTCATCAGTTAATTCACCAAGAGCCTTCTTTTTAAGAATAATTTGGCTCTCTTGTTTGATTTCATCTTCTAAAGATAATAATTCAGGATGTTCTCTTAAAGTCTTTTCATACTTCTTAAATTCCTGAATAAGAGGATTATTTAGAATTAATTGATTCAAAGAATCTGCTTTATTCTTAGTTATTTGATTCAAGCTGTTCTCCAGTCAATGCCCATGTCTTTGCTTCAGTTACACGAACATCTACAATCTGACCAACCATTGAAGCATCACCTTTAAAGTTAATGAGTTTGTTATGTTCTGTATAACCTGATAAAACATCTGGGTTCTTCTTAGAAGGACCTTCTACAAGTACTTTAACAACCTGTCCTAAGTATTTCTGATTTGCTTCATTAGCATACTTATTCACTAATTCATTTAAGCGATATAAACGCTGTTCCTTATCACTTAGAGGAACATTATCTTCCATCTTTGCAGCTGGAGTCCCTTCTCTAGGTGAATAAATAAATGTATAAGCTAAATCATACTTACAATAGTTATATAAAGATAAAGTATCCTGGAATTGTTCTTCTGTTTCATTAGGGAAACCAACAATAATATCTGTTGTAATAGTACAATCAGGAATCTTTTCTTTAATCATATCAAATAGCTTCAAGTAGCTTTCCTTTGAATAACGTCTACCCATAAGCTTTAAAACTTCATCATTCCCTGACTGAACAGGTAAATGAATAGAAGGCATGATATTATCATACTTAGCGATAATATCAATCATATCTGCATTAAAGTCCCAAGGATGGCTAGTTGTAAAACGAATACGATCAATACCAGTCTTTGCAACAGCTTCTAATAATGTTGCAAAGTCAGTACCGTTATTTAAATCCTTACCATAAGAATTAACATTCTGTCCAAGTAATGTGATTTCTTTATAACCACTATTCTTTAATTCTTCTACTTCCTTGATAATTTCATCTAATTCACGAGAACGTTCCTTACCTCTGGTATAAGGGACAATACAATAAGTACAGAACTTATTGCATCCATACATGATATTTACCCATGCCTTGTAGTTATTGGCACGATGACTTGGAAGATTTTCAATAACATCCCCTTCCTTAGACCAGACTTCAAGAACAAGTTCTTTTTCTAACATTGCCTGTTTTAATAAAACTGGAAGACGGTGGATATTATGTGTGCCGAAAATAAGATCAACCTGCGGGAATTTCTCTAGAATCTTATTAACAACTACTTCTTCCTGTGCCATACAGCCACATACACCAAAGATTAGATTTGGTCTAGTCTTCTTGATATTCTTCAAGTAACCAATCTTACCAAATACTTTTTCTTCCGCATTTTCTCTAATAGCACATGTATTTAATAATACAACATTTGCCTGTTTTACTTCATCAGTATGAGTATAACCCATCATTTCTAAGATACCAGATAATGTTTCAGTATCTCTTTCATTCGCTTGACATCCATAAGTCTGGATATAATATGTCTGTCCTTTGCCAATTCCCACCATATCTGCAGGAATCTCAAATGCATCATCTAAATGCTGTACTTCAGTACGACCTCTAGAACGTGCATCCTTTAAAGAAGGACCTTTAAAATATTTACTATAATCTTTCATAAACGCTCCTTTTCGACACCATTATAACAAATACCCCTCATAAAAAAAACCCCCTAAATTGGGGTAAAAGTTTTAAATTAAAAACATATAGACAACAAGTGGAATAGTAAAAACGGATATTAATGTTGTCATAAATATTGTCTTAGCTGCTAACCCACTGTCTCCACCATATTTATTCGTAAATAATACTGCGGAGCTTCCTACGGGCATAGATATCATAATCAAAGTCAATCCTCTTAAATAATGATCCTTGATCAAAAATGCAATAATTGGATAGGCAATAATCGGTAAAATCAGCTGCTTGACTAGTGTATAAACATAGACACGTAGTTCATTAAATACATCTTTAATATTCATTGCCCCAAGTGTGACACCAATAATAATCATCGCAAGAGGTGTTGTCATGTCTCCTACCATGCTTGTAAAGTCTGTGATAATCTTGGGTGCTCTTATATGCAATAAATAGAGATTAAGCGCTAAGAAAGAACAAACCACACCTGGTGTAATTAAATTCTTTAAATTGAGTTTATTGCTTCCCTGCTGCCCGATTCCAATCAAATAGACACCTAAAGTAAATAACATAATATTAAATACCATGCCAAATAAAGATGTATGGAAAACAGAATCATTTCCAAATATAGCTTTCATAATAGGATAACCAATAAAGCCAATATTAGAAAATACTGTCATAAACACATAAAGACCTGTTTGATTACTTGGGACATGTAACAATTTATTAATAAACAATCCAATAAAAGGTGTAATAACATAAGTAATGACCGCAATACCTAAAATAGTAAAAATTGTTTTTGAGTCACTATATTTTTCTGTACATAATACAGAATTCAATACCATGCATGGTGTCGTGACCGATAAAACTAGAGATGTGAGTTTACTATTTGCATTTAAATCTAAAATATTTACTCTATACAATAAAAAGCCTAACCCCATCAAAGCAAATAATACAATCATCTGCCCTATAATGACTTTGATATCCATAAAATCTCCCTTCTAAACAAAAAAAACACAGGAATTCACCTGTGCCTTAAAATGCATCTTATCCAAAGAATCCATCAGGCTGGATTGAGAAGTACATATAACTTCCTTCTGGAGTCTTTTTGAATAAAGACTTACAATGTGCAGCAGCATCTTCTGGTGATAATTCTGTTTCACATTCGAAAGTAGCCTTAATACCAGCTTTACTTACATACTTCAATTCTACCTTATCATCCTTATATCCATCAAAAAAAGTAACTAGCTTCTGCACCTGTGCAGTCTGCATTAAAATTTTACATTTAGCCATAAAAAACTTGTCCTCCTTCAATAACTAGAACTATTATACTGTATTCTTCACAAAATGTGAAGACGCTTTCTCTTGTTTTTACTTGAACTTTACCTGTGGATCAATTCTGATTCTTTCAATGTTTGTACACTTGTTTCCATCAAAATGAAGCAATGTTGCACAAAACTGTCCTTCATCTTCAACAACTCTAAAAGGTGTCATAATACCCTTAATACTACGTTCAATAATTGCTTCTTTTTCACACCCAATAACACTTTCATATGGTCCAGTCATTCCAACATCACATTGGAATGCTGTGCCCTTTGGAAGAATCTTTTCATCACCAGTAGGAACATGTGTATGAGTACCTAATACTGCACTGACACGTCCATCTACATAGTAACCAAAGGCTATTTTTTCACTTGTTGCTTCACCATGGAAGTCAATGATATGGATATCACTGTTATCATTTTCTAGTACAGGCTCAATAGCTTCAAATGGATTTTGAGGTTTTCCATCCATAAAAGTAAGACCAAGTAAATTAGTCACTCTTATTTTTTTACCTTTTACCTCAATGACTCTAGAACCTACTCCTGGCATTGCAAGTGGCTTATTGAGTGGGACAATTAGCTTGTCTGCTTCATCAATATAATCAAAGATTTCTTTCTTTGAATAAGTATGATTTCCCATAGTAATTAAAGAAATACCATAAGTAAGTAATTCATCATAATGCTTCTGTAATAATCCTTTACCATGGCTTGTATTCTCACCATTCGCAATGACACATTCAACACTATATTTTTCTACAATTTTTGGTAGATATGTCGCAATCATCTTACGTCCTGTCTTGCCAAAAATATCTCCTATAAATAATATATTCATTTTATTCACATCCTTAAAGAAAAAGTAGATAGGTTGGACCCTATCTACTTAGCTATTTCATTAGCACGAATCTCACGGATCACAGTTACTTTAATATGTCCTGGGTAAGTGAGTTCGGTTTCAATCTTTTCTTTGACATCTCTTGCAAGTTTATGTGCTTTTAAGTCATCAATCTTTTCTGGATTAACGATAACTCTAATTTCACGACCTGCCTGGATAGCAAATACCTTATCCACACCTTCAAACTGTTTAGGTAATTCTTCAAGTTTTTCAAGTCTCTGGATATAATTTTCAATTTTTTCACTTCTACTGCCAGGTCTTGCAGCTGATAATGTATCTGCTGCAGAGATGAGTACTGCAATGATAGATGTTGCTGGAACATCACCATGATGAGATTCAATCGCATTGATTACAGTTGCATTTTCTCCAAATTTCTTAGCGAATTTAGCACCTAATTCAACATGGCTTCCTTCCATTTCATGGTCTACTGCTTTACCTAAGTCATGTAATAAACCAGCACGTTTAGCAAGCTGCTGATTTAATCCAAGTTCAGAGGCCATAATACCTGCAAAATGAGCCACTTCAATTGAATGCTGTAAAGCATTCTGACCATAACTTGTACGATATTTTAACTTACCAATCATCATGACAAGTTCTTTGTTCATTCTTGATAGTCCTAATTCAAAGACAGCATCCTGCCCTGCCTTTAAAATAGTATCATCTAAATCCTTCTTAGTCTTAGCGACTACTTCTTCAATACGTCCTGGCTGAATACGTCCATCATGAATAAGTGTTTCAAGTGATAAACGAGCCACTTCACGACGAATTGGATCAAAACATGATAATGTAATCACTTCTGGAGTATCATCGATAATTAAATCTACACCAGTTGCATTTTCAATTGCCTTAATATTACGACCTTCACGACCGATAATACGTCCCTTCATTTCTTCACTTGGAAGTGCTACTACACTGACTGTGCGTTCAATGACTTCTTCCTGAGAATAACGATTCAAGGCATTCGCAATAATATCCTTTGCAAATAATGAAGCTTTAGTCTTTGCTTCATCTTCTTGTTCTTTGATATAAGCAGTGACTTCAGTCTCCATACGCTGTTCTACTTGTTTAAAGAGTTCAGCTTTTGCTTCCTGTGCAGACATAGCTGCAATTTTTTCAAGTTCGGCTACTTTTTCATCAATCTGATGTTGTAGCTTTTCTTCCTTGACCTCTAGTTCCGCCTTTTTCTTATTTAATTGTTGGCTTCTTGCTTCAAGAGCATCTTCCTTTCCCTGTAAAGAAATATCTCTACGGTCGATGTTCTGTTCACGTTGTAATAGCTTATTTTCAAACTTAGTCAATTCTAAGCGCTGCTGCTTTGCTTCTTTTTCAGCTTCAAGCTTATATTCATAAGCTTTTGTTTTTGCATCAAGCGTTGCTTCTTTAATGAGATTGTCTGCTTTTGTATTAGCTTCTTCAACAATTGTATTGGCATCTGCATTTGCTTTAGAAATCTTCAAACGGATATACATATAATAACATCCTGCACCTAAGACAAACACAAGAACATAGGTCAAGACTTTAATTAAATTCATATAAAAGCCCTCCGTGTCCTATGTATAAAAGTGCTAAAAAGCACTAGTTATATTATAATGTATTTATATTCACTTTTCAATCATACATTAACGTAAAAAAGCAGTCTTCTATCTGGACTGCTTACTTGCTTTAAGGGGATTTGTCATCAATAATGTGGTATTAAACTTATCTAGAAGTGCTTCTAATTCAATATCATTGTTGTTTTCAATAAAATTATGATCTATGCATCCCATAATCGCATATGTGTAAAACAATATGAGATTATCAAATTTTTCATCTGATATATCCACAATAAAGTTATCCAATAAATATTCTGTAAATATTCTTTTAAATACTACGTACAGATAATGATGTAACTGATTACGGTTCATTGAAAACGCAATATGTCTAATGGCACGATGATTTTCCACTAAAAAATTCAAAGCAACCTCAGAACATTCACTCCAAGAAGCACCTTCTTCAAACATCCGTTCAATGGTAATCACATGATTATTAAAGACAGATTCAATTAAAGAATAAATATCATCAAAATGATAGTAAAAGGTATTTCTATTAATACCACATTTATTCGCAATATCCTGAATCGTGATCTTATCAAGAGGTTTTTCTTCAACAAGTTCTAGGAATGTATTGATTATAAGCTGTTCTGTTTTTTTCATATTTCCACCACACTTCACAAAAAGGCGGAATATTCCGCCTATTAAACGAGACTATTCTGTAGCTTCAGCCACATCTTCAGTGCCAAAGAGCTGTGCTTTGACTTTTTCTTCCACTTCTTCAAAGATAGCTGGATGTTCGATAAGGAAGTTTTTCGCATTTTCCCTTCCCTGTCCAATCTTCTCACCATTATAAGCATACCAGGCACCTGATTTTTCTACAATATCACCTTCTACTGCTAAATCAAGAATTTCACCATCACGTGAAATACCTTTACCATAGATAATATCAACCTGAGTTGTCTTAAATGGAGGTGCTACTTTATTCTTAACAACCTTGATATTGGCTTTATTACCAATAATTTCGCCATTCTGTTTGATCTGTTCACTTCTTCTAATTTCTACACGGACAGAAGAATAGAACTTCAAGGCACGACCACCTGTTGTTGTTTCTGGATTTCCATACATAACCCCAATCTTTTCACGTAGCTGGTTAATAAAGATTACTGTACAGTTTGTCTTATTCATAACACCTGAAAGCTTTCTTAAAGCCTTACTCATCAAACGTGCCTGTAAACCAACTGCTGCATCTCCCATTTCACCATCTAATTCCACCTGTGGAACAAGAGCCGCAACCGAGTCAATAACAATCAAATCAATCACACCAGAACGTACCAACATTTCAGCAATCTCCAATGCCTGTTCACCACTATCTGGCTGTGAAAGAATCAATTCATCAATATCAACACCTAAATTCTTTGCATAAACAGGATCAATAGCATGTTCTGCATCAATGAATGCTGCTTTACCGCCCTGCTTTTGTGCCTGGGCAATCGCATGTAATGTAAGAGTTGTCTTACCACTTGATTCAGGACCATATATTTCGATAATACGGCCTTTAGGGTAACCACCAATACCTAATGCTTTATCAAGAGTTAAAGAGCCTGAAGGGATGACGTCTACATCCACTGCTGTACGGTCTCCAAGACGCATAACAGACCCTTTACCAAATTTCTTTTCAATTTGACTGATTGCATCATCTAATGCTGCATCAGTATCTTTGACTGCAGTTTTCTTTTCCTTCGCCATAAACATATACCTCCATACATATTCATACGACAATTATTTATAAATTACTTCAAAATTTCAGAAATCTTCATTTTTCCGATTGCAAGAGCCTGCTCTACAATCTGTTTACGGCTGCCTTCTAGTTCATATTCATATGTATGAACTTCATCCTTATAGGCAATTCCAATATAAATCAAACCGACCTTCTTGCCTTCCATAGCATCCGGACCTGCATTACCTGTAAATGAAATACAAAGATCTGTATCAAACATCTTCTGTCCATTGATACACATAAGACCGGCTACTTCATTCGATACTACACCATAGGTATCAATCACTTCCTGTGGGATACCTAATACCTGATGCTTAATAATTGTCTGATAACTGACAAGACTTCCCTTATAAACAGCAGAAACTCCTGGAACTGATCCAAGAGTTGCCGCAAAATTTCCTACTGTAAAGCTTTCAACACTAGAAATTGTTACATTCTTTTTTATTAATAATCTCACTAAATCTTCCATATTACATACTCTCCATGATTAAATCTCTATTCTTCCAGAAATAATCAATACCAGATAATAATGAAACACATGCTGCGATATTAATGACATAATTCGCAAATGGGATATCCCAGTGTGCAAAGATTGGATTATTTAATAAGAGAAGACAAATACCCACCATCTGAGTGACTGTCTTAAGTTTTCCATAAATACTAGCAGCAAGAACTCTATTAGAACTAGATGCAACAAGACGTACACCATCCACGAAAGTATCTCTTAAAAGCATAACGATTAAGGCAATGACTGACATCTTATTGTTCCAAGTAAGAAGAATAAGTGCTGAATTTACAAGCATCTTATCCGCAATAGGATCCACAAACTTACCAAAAGTAGTGACAAGATGATTTTTTCTTGCAAGATAACCATCTAGAAAGTCTGTAAGAGATGCTCCTAAAAATACAATAAAAGCTAATAACTGAATGACAGAGATATCAGTAAAGAGAATATGAATCTGAGGCACACTGATATCTGTAAAATAAGGACATAAATATAATGCGATAAATACTGACACAAGACATAAACGTGTTACTGTTAAACGATTTGGTAAATTCATCTTACTTCTCCAATGTTAAATTAGTATATTTAAGTCCTGTTTCAGCCTTTTCTTCATCAGTTAATGGAACTTCTACATCATCCACATATACCTTAACACCAGACTGTTCACCACTTACAAGTCTTAATGTGCTAAAGTCTGCTGTATTTAGTGTTACTTCAACACTGTCGCCTTCATTATAAACCTTACCTTCAAACTTAGTGTATTTACTACGGTTCACATAAAGACTACCCCAGCACTTCTTAGAATATTCAACCTTCAATTTAAAAGTCTGTGCATTTGGATCCTTTAATTTAAAATTATAATTTAAATCACTATTTCTTGTATAAGTCACTGCAGGTACAGTTTCTTCTTCTTTCTTCTTTTCAGTTTTCTTTTTAGAAGGCTTCTTAGTCACTTCACCTGCCGCTGTCTGCTGATTACTTGTAAATGATGGTACATTTGCCTTAGACTTTGTTTTACTGATTGCAAAGAAACCTACACAGAAAATCATCGCAACAAGTAATATAATAATAATTACTCTAATCACATTCAAATGACTCTTATCACCTACTACACCTTTATTATTTGTAAATGAAGGCTTTTCAAAACGGAAAGCTTTTGCTTTTTCCTCATCTGCAGATAACTTTTTCTTTGCATGCTCACTTTGTGCTTCTGCTTCCTGTAATTCTTCTAACTCAATTTTCTGAGTTAAATTTAAATATTCATTCTGCACTTCTTTTTCATCTATATCAAGAGCACGGCAGATTTTTCTTAAATACATCTTCATATAGGCTTCTTCACCCTGATAATGGTCAAAGTTGCCATTTTCTAAATCATTAATTATTGCGATTGAAAGCATTGTCTGAGAAGATAATTCTTCCACAGATAATCCTTTTTCCTCTCTTTTCTGTTTAATTATTTCACTAATATTCATCTCTAAGCCTCCTTGCATTCATATCAAGTCTATTTAACCACAAATAGTGTCATTTTACAACTATTATAGATACACAAAAAAAGACGGTTCCCAATGGAAACCATCTATGAGTCTGCTCTTATAAGCCGTGTTCTGTTTTTCAACTCATCATTTATCTTAGATTTCTCTACCTAGCATCCGTTCAATTCCTTTTGCTAGACTCCCCTACCAAAATTTGGGTTTCTGCCTCGCGAAGTTTACCCCTTTTCACCCTGTCATTTCTAACAGTATTCGTTTCTGTGGCACTTTATGGCTAGTTCCATATCTTACGACTTAGGCGTTCACCGTTGTCATTTCTGCCTGAGGTTATTGGCCTCAGCACGATCACTACTATCATCTCAGATAGTGGCAGCACGGACTTTCCTCTGTTTCCAGCGATCAGTTCTCGCAGACTATATTAATCTTTATTTTTATGATAGACTTCTCTTTCTAATTGAGAAATACGTCTGAGGACATCGACATTGTTATTCAAGCTCTCTTCCATGACGTGTGCATTATCTCTTTGATCCTGTCTTTCTCTTAATAATTCATTGAGTTTTCTTCTCAAAGCTGCATTCTCTTTTTGAAGACTTTCAATTTCATCATAAGATTCATTTAACATAGATTGAAAATTCAGATAATCTTCTTTCACAATATCAAGATAACTATCTACTTCATTTGCGCTATATCCTTTTGTCTCAATAGAAAATTCTTTATTAAGAATTCTTTTAGGACTTAATCGAATCTTGTTTTCCATCGCCGTCACTCCTCATAAATATTCTACAAAAAACAAAAAGAAATGCAAGTAAAAGTTTCTTACAATGGAAAAACAGTGCATATACAAGCAACAATTAAAGCTGGTAAAAGGTTAGCGACACGAATTTTTGTATCAAGTACCAGATTAACACCGACACAAAATATAAGTATTGAACCAATAAAAGAAAGTGCACTCATGGCAGAAGCAGTAATATAGGGACTAATCATACTTGATAAAAGAGTAATTATTCCCTGAAATAATCCAACAGGCACAAAAGCAAATAAGCATCCCTTCCCAAGGGTGGCACTCATCACAAGAATAATCACAAAATCAAGTATTGCTTTTGCGAAAAGAATAGAATGATTTCCATGAACCCCGTCTTCAATAGCCCCAACAACAGCCATAGCGCCAATACAGACTGTTAATGAAGCTGTCACAAAACCATCTACAAACTTATGATCCTTTGCATTACCTGTTTTTATCTTCAGCCATTCACCAAAATGCGTCATCTTACCATCTAAATCTAACAATTCTCCTATTACAGCACCGAATGACAATGAAATAATCATCATCATTGTTCCTGTTGTCTCGATAGATCCGCTCTTAATCACCAGCATCTTACTTAATCCCCCAGCAATACCTATGAAAATGACAGCGACTCCATCTGCTTTCATCAATGTATTCTGCATTGATTCTTTAAGATGATTTCCAAAAAACATCCCTGCAATACCAGCTATAATAATAGCACTGCAATTAATAATCGTACCTAATCCAAACATAGTTATAAAAAAACTTTCATCAAAGATGAAAGTTATCCTTTAAGACCTCTAGATTGACGATCCATATCTTCTACAACGATGTCATAGATTTCACCTAAAGTAGAACAATATTCTAATAACTGCCATGGTTCATTTGTATGGAAATGAATTTTAATTAAGTCTTCATCACCTACTGCAAGAAGGCAGTCTCCGTTAAAATGTTCAGTAATGTAATCATTGATTTCATCTTCATCTAAGTCATGACCATCAATTAATAACTGTGTATCATATCTAAATTCTAAAGCCATATTAATAATCCTCCTAATACAAAAAGTATATCATTATTTGTATTATCAGTCCATTATGATAAAATACTTTTTGAGGTGATTCCATGAAAATTCTTGGCATTATTACAGAATATAACCCCTATCATCTAGGACATCGCTTACATCTTCAAGAAGCTAAAAAACTAATTTTGCCTGATTTAACGATATGCGTTATGAGTTCTTCTTTTGTACAAAGAGGGGAACCTGCAATGATCAGTTATCAAAAAAGAGCCACAATCGCAATAGAAGAAGGCATAGATATCGTTATAGAACTTCCTCTTGTTTATGCCTGTCAGAGTGCAGATTATTTTGCAAAAGGTGCCGTAACATTACTTCATGAAATGGGCGTGACTGATCTTGTATTTGGCAGTGAGGATGGCAATATAGAGACATTCATAGAAATAGCTGAAGGTATTGAGCAAGACCCTGATACTTACAATATGAAAGTTAAAGAAGGTATGAAGGATGGATTACGTTATCCTGATGCTTGTAATCAAGCTTTACAGTTTATTTTAAATAAGGAAGTGAGAACACCTAATGACTTATTAGGATTAAGTTATGTCAAAGAGGTGGTTCATCATCATTATCCTATTTCTATGCATTGTATTAAGCGTACTAATGATTATCATGCAAAAGATATTGAACAAATTTCCAGCGCAACTTCTTTACGTATTGCGTTGAAGCATGGAATTGATGTAGCCCATCAATTACCTGGATATGAAACTTATAAAGATTCTCATTTCTTTACGCTAGAAGAGTTCTATCCCTATTTAAAGTATTTAATTACCTTTACTCCTCTTGAAGGGCTTCATATGATTGAAGAAGGTTTGGATGACCGCTTGTATAAAGTGAATCAAGAAACCTGCAATTTAGAGGAACTCATCAATACTTTAACAAGTAAACGTTATACAAGAAACAGAATACAAAGAATGCTTATTCATATTCTTCTTCATAATACAAAAGAGGAAATAAAAAAAGCCATGGATATTGATTATATTCATATCCTAGGCTTATCTACTAAAGGACAGCGTTATATTAAAACAGCTAAAAAGAATACTGAATATAAGATCATCACTAACATCACAAAGCATAAGCATCCTGCTTTAGATATTGAAAAAAGAGGGGCTCAGCTTCTTGATTTAGTAGATCCTGGTTTCTTTAAAGAAACCATTAAAGCGATTCCTTATCGTAAAGTTGATTTAAAATAAAAGCAACACCATCATCATTATTACTCAAAGTAACATGATCTGCTTTTTCTTTTAAGTCATCAGGGGCATTGTCTACGACATAACTTATCCCTGCCATTTCTAACATATCTTCATCATTATAATAATCTCCAAAAGCGATGGTATTCTCTAATGGAATTTGATAATGATTGGCTACTGCTTGAATCGCATTGGCTTTAGTGGCTTCTTTATGTGTGATTTCTAGATAATAGGAAGCACTGCGAGTAATATGTAAAGAAGGATATGTTTCTTTTAAATAAGAAGTGACATGATCAATAGATCCAATACAGACTATTTTATGAATAGTCTGTATTTTTTTAATGTCTTCTAGCCCTATCTTAGTTGATACCTTACCAATATAAGACTCTTCTATTGCATGATCTTTAAAATATTGATTTGTAGAATACCAGTTATCTCCATCATAAATGTTCCAATCTAAATCATCGCAATATGAACATATATCATAGACAATATCCGTTGGTATTGTATAAGAGATGATTTTATCCTTCAAAATAATCATTGCTCCATTATGGGCTACTAGAGGTGATTTATAAGGGACAAATAAGCGAATACTTTCAGGAAGTCTTGAAGAAATAGGAATAAACAAATCATCATGTGCATACACCTTCTTTATAGCCTGTAATGTCGTATGAGAAAGTGTATTATCACTATGAAGAAGTGTTCCATCTAAATCTGAAAAGATCAGTTTCATAAGAAAAAAAGATCAGTGTAAGCACTGATCTTAACCTCTTAACACGGCATTATGGTCCTTCTTGCAGGCTTCAAGAATTTTTTCCATAGCTGAGTTGATTGTTGCATCATCTAATGTACGAGATGGATCCTGGAATAATAGTGAGATAGCCAATGACTTCTTACCTTCTTCCATATGTTCACCTTCATAAACATCGAATACTTCTGCACTCTTTACAAGCTGTTTGCTTGCACGTTTGATTGTCTTAACAACATCTGCTGCAGGTACTTTTGAATCAACAACTAAAGCGATATCACGAGATACTGCAGGATATAGAGGAATAGCTTTGAATTTTAAGGCACGAGTACGTAATGCAAGAATAGCTGTTAAGTTCAATTCTGCCACATATGTATCGTTAACTTCATAAGCCTTTGCCTTTGCAGGATGTACCTGTCCGATAACACCCACAATTTCCTTACCCATCTTGATATAACCACTTCTACCTGGGTGGAAGTCCTTATTGTCTGCTTCTACCTTTTCAAAAGTATAACGTGATTCTTCAATACATAACTTCTTGAATAATGTTTCTACAAAGCCTTTCACAAGATAGAAATCAACAGCTTCCTTCTTGCCCATCCAAGGTACATTGACATAGTCCCCGCTTACTGCAATTGCTAAGTTAGATACTTCCTTGTCAGAATATGTATTCGCAATTTCAAAGATGTTAACATCCTTATTTGAATGTGCATTATTGTAATGAATTGTCTGTAAAAGAGAACCAATAAGTGATTTTCTTGCAGCACTTCTTTCTTCACCTAAAGGACTCATTAACTTAACTGTATTGTCTAAAGAATGGAATAAGTTGAATTCATTGACAGTTGCTTCGCTTGTTAATGTATAAGTTAATGTTTCATGTAAACCAAGGTCTACAAGTGTATGTCTAATTAACTGTTCTTTAGACTGTTTTGGTGTTAAGACACCGTCTGTCATATTCATGACAGGTAAAGTAGTTGGAAGATTATCATATCCATAGATACGTGCAACTTCTTCCACTAAATCTGCATCCATAGTAATATCATTACGATATGTAGGAACAGTTACAGTAAATAATTCATTTTCTAATGTATATTCAAAGCATAAGCTATCGAAGATATCAGATACTTCTTTAACAGTTAATGAAGTACCAAGTAAGCCATTGACTCTTGATAATTCGATAGTAACAGTTTTTCTTGTTTCATCAAGAGGTGTATGTACTGTTTCATAAATAGTTTCAGCATCCGCATACTGTACTAATAAATCAGTGCAGCGATCTAATACCTTTAATGAACTCATTGTATCAATAGCACCCTTGATATAATGCTGTGATGCATCTGTTAATAAGTTCATACGTCTTGCTGTATTTCTTAATGCAGCACCATCAAAAGTAGCTGCTTCAATAACGATATTCTTTGTATTGTCATCAATCTTAGTGTCATTACCACCCATAACACCAGCAACACAGCCAATGCCATCATCAGTTGATACAATAACATCTTCAGGTAAGATTTCATATTCATTTTCATCAAGAAGAACAGCCTTCTGATTGAATCCAGTCTTGATGACGAAAGCCTTCTTTACAAGCTTATCATAGTCATACATATGAATAGGCTGACCTGTTTCAACCATGACGAAGTTTGAGATATCTACAATATTATTAATAGGCTTGATACCTGATGCAAGAAGTGCATTCTGCATCCATTTAGGTGATTCTTTAGTTGTTACACCCTTCACCAATTTAGCACCAAAGAATGAGCATAAAGGAGTTTCTACATGAACTTCAATTTCACTCTTTTCTTCAGGATATTTCTTGATTTCTGGTAAAGTAACCTTTCTACCTAATACAGCAGCTGCTTCATAAGCTAGAGACTGCATAGCCATACAATCAGCTCTATTTGGTGTTAAACCAATATCAAGAATATAATCATCTAAACCAAGATAAGAAAGTGCTTCTGTACCTACTGGTGCATCTTCTGGTAATACATGAATACCAGCCTTATCTTCTTCTTTTAATAAACGGTTATCGAGTCCTAGTTCAGCAATAGAACAGATCATACCATCAGACTTTTCGCCTCTAATAGCACCTGAAGAAATCTTACCACCTTCAAGTTCGCATCCTGGTAATGCCACAATAACCTTTTCACCAGCAGCCACATTAGGTGCACCACAGACAATTTGTCTTACTTCACCAGGGGCAGTTTCTACCTGACAGATATGAAGATGGTCAGAATTAGGATGTTCAATACATTCCTTTACATAACCAACAACAAGCTTAGTTCCTTTCGCAAGAGGTCCCTGTCCTTCTACTTCTAATCCAATACGAGTGATCTTTTCTGCGAGTTCTGCAGGATCTTGATCATCTACTTTCACATATCTATTTAATAAATGTAAACTAGCTAACATATACTACTCCTTTCTTTCGAACTGTTCTAAGAATCTTAAGTCATTATTGTAGAAATCACGGATATTATCAATATCATATTTCAACATAGCAACTCTTTCTAGTCCGATACCAAATGCAAATCCCTGGTATTCCTTAGGATCAAATCCACACATTTCTAATACATGAGGGTTGACCATACCAGCACCTAATACTTCAATCCATCCAGTACCCTTACACATAGCACAGCCCTTACCACCACAGTTGGCACAAGAGATATCTACTTCTACACTTGGTTCTGTGAATGGGAAATAAGAAGGTCTTAAACGAATTTCACGCTTTTCACCAAACATCTTCTTAGCGAAAACATCTAATGTACCCTTTAAATCACCCATAGTGATATTCTTATCGATGACGAGTCCTTCACATTGCATGAACTGATGTGAATGAGTGGCATCATCATCGTCACGACGGTATGTCTTACCAGGGCAGATAACCTTGATAGGACCTTTACCCTTAGTTTCTAACATAACATGTGCCTGTACAGGAGAAGTATGTGTTCTCATTAATGTATTTTCATCAATATAGAATGTATCCTGCATATCTCTTGCAGGGTGTCCTTTAGGTAAGTTCATTAATTCGAAGTTGAAATGATCTGATTCTACTTCAGGTCCTTCAGCTACCTTATATCCCATACCTAGGAATAATTCTTCTAAGTCTTCCTTAACACGTGTTAAAGGATGTACAGATCCTACTGGTAAACGATTACCTGGTAAAGAGATATCAATATCTTCTGCAAGTAAACGTTCATTTAAAGCTTTTTCTTCTAAATAAGCTTTCTTTTCTTCAATAGCCTGTCCAATTTCCTGTTTAGTCTTATTTGAAACCTGTCCAAATGTTTTTCTTTCTTCAGGAGCCATAGTCTTCATTGATTTCATAGCAGCCTGAATAGGTCCTTTTTTACCAAGATAGAATACACGTAAGTCATTTAATTCTTTCGCATCAGCACAAGCTGCAATTTTTGCAAGTGCTTCTTCCTGGATTTTTAATAATTCATCCATAACTTTCCTCCTTAAAAAAATAAAAAGCCGTTCCAATAGGAACGACTTAAATCGCGGTACCATCCTAAATTCATATAGTATACACTATATGCACTTTATCACTTATAACGTCAGTGTTACGGCGGGGATTAGCCGCACTCCAAGGTGAATTCAATAATATCTTATAAGAAGATTTCCACCAGCCTCTTCCTCTCTCAATATAAGTATATTACATACTAGTCCTTTTCTTCGTGTTCTCATGTATTATACCTAATAATTAGGAAAAAGACAAGACGAAATCTAATCTATCGAACAATCCTCTGAAATCTAATCTATCGGACAAGCCGTCCTTTTTTTGCATTTTATATGCATCTCTAATAGTTATTCATCTGTAATTACATAATCTTTCCAAAACAACAAAAGCATTTTTTTAAATTCACAATCATCCAAATTTGGAAAATCTTTTACTTCTGAATATATCTTTTCTTTCCAAAATAATTCTTCAGACATTGTATGCTGCATTGAATACTTATTTAAAACCAACATAATTTTGTTCCTTGTCAGAAAAGAAATATCATGTTCTAAACAAAATAAACTTGTTGACTGAATTTCTTCTCCATATATTTCATGTAAAGCCGAAATCAATAATCTATTTTGTTGATATAATTTTTCCATTGATAATTTATAATCGTCTTCTCTCATATTAAAATAATGTCCCTTCTAATAACGGTTTTAATGCTTTTGTTATAGGTGTGAAAAATTTATTTATATTTTTTGCTACAGTTTTACCAGCCACCTTTTCAGCAAAATCAACTAATCTTGCCTTATTATTTATAGCTTTTTTTGCGATTTTTGTAAAAATATTACGTGAATTTTGATTTACAATATAATCACTTTCTTCTATCGGTTCCATATATTCAGTTTCATATTCTATTGTATTTATAGCATATACTGTCATTGGAAACAATGTAAAAAGCAGAGCTGCAAGCAGTCGATAAACACAAACCACCTACAACAATCATATTTTTCATAAAATTTTTTCTTTCTTTTATTTCACCATTTTTTATATCATCATATACATTAATTTTCAATAAGAACTATTGATTACAAAATCCATTTCTGAAATCTAATCTATCGGACAAGCCGAAAGCAAGGAAAATAGTAATTACACATACATTTCATGTAGATTTTTTATAAATTGAAACCCCCTTTCATTTGTTTCATATTTGTATTATGATACTTGAAGAAAGGGCGTATATAAAAATGAAATTTTCAAAAAGAATGGATCTCTTCGGAGAAAGCATCTTCACTACACTCGCAAATATGCGTAGTGAAAGAAAAAAACAAGGACTAGAAGTCATTGATTTGAGTATTGGAGCACCTAATATTCCTCCAACTCAGGAAGTCATGGAAACAATCGCAAAGGAAGCTATGAAACCAGAGAATTATCTTTATGCGATTCAAGATGCAGTTGATCTTCAGAACACTGTAAAAGAATGGTATGAAAGAAGATATGGTGTTGTGATTGATCCTACAACAGAATTGACTTCATTACTTGGATCTCAGGATGGCTTAGCACATCTTGCTTTAACTTTGGTAGATGAAGGCGATACCGTACTTGTCCAGGATCCATGTTATCCAATCTTTAGAGATGGACCACTACTCGTTGGGGCTCACGTTGTTACTATGCCATTATTAAAAGAGAATGACTATTTAATTGATTTTGACATGATTGATGAAAAGACAGCTCAGGATGCAAAGTATATGATTGTATCTTATCCCAACAACCCAACATGTGGTGTTGCGAATGATGAATTCTATAAGAAACTCATTGTATTCGCAAAGAAATACAACATCGTGGTACTTCACGATAATGCATATAGTGAATTATTGTTTGAAGGGCCTGGACACAGTTTCTTAGAATTTGAAGGTGCTAAGGATGTTGGTATTGAATTCAACTCATTAAGTAAGACATATGGCTTAGCAGGGGCACGTATTGGTTTTGCGATTGGTAATAAAGAAATCATCGAAAAATTAAAATCCTTAAAATCTAATCTTGATTACGGGATGTTCCTGCCTATTCAAAAAGGTGCTATTAAAGCTTTAACACAAGATCAGTCATGTGTTGAAGAGACAAGAAATGCCTATAAGCATAGAAGAGACTTATTAGTCAATGGCTGTCAATCTATCGGCTGGGATATTGATATGCCAAAAGGTACTATGTTTGTATGGGCAAAGATTCCTGATAAGTTTAAAGATTCTGAAACTTTTGTAAAGGAACTATTTGATAAAACAGGTGTTCTTGTTGTGCCAGGTAATGCATTTGGTACTCAAGGTGAAGGTTATGTACGTATGGCACTTGTACAAAGTGATGATACAATTGAACATGCATTAGATATGATGAACAAAAGCGGACTATTCAAATAGCCCGCTTTTTTAAAAAATATAAGGTATAAAAATCATTAAACCAATAACTGCTGAAATGATTGCGCTAATAAGCACAGCGCCTGCCGCTGCATCCTTAGAGAGTTTTGCAAGAGGATGAATCTCTGGTGACGTGAGATCTACAACTGCTTCTATCGCTGTATTGACAAGTTCTAACGAAAGAACAAGCGCAAATAGAATAAGACAGATCATCCATTCAATCTTCGTAATATGGAAATAGAAACCACATAAGATCACTGCACACATAAAAGAAAGATGTATTTTGATATTACGTTCCTTCTTAATTGTATGGATAATGCCTTCAAAGGCATGCTGAAAAGATTTTAAAAGAGATTGTCTAGTATGTGACATCAAATCTTCTCTCTCCTTTTTCTACAGGGATATCTTCCACTTCTATATCTGTGATATCTATCCATTGTTCATTTTTCATTTTATTGATAAAACGATTGATCTGTTCTATTTCTCCCTGGACTTCTGCTTCTACACGTCCATCAAAGAGATTTCTAACCCATCCAGTAAGCCCTAACTGAGTCGCATTCATCTGTGCTCTAAAACGAAATCCAACAGCTTGTACTCTTCCTGAAAAATAAATGTGCTGTCTAATCATAATGAGACCTCCTTAAATGTATACATCACAATACCTGCCGCTACACCAACATTAAGTGATTCCATTGTATCAATAGGAATATAAAGAGAGGCATCAGACATCGCAATTGTTTCATCTCTCACACCATTCCCTTCATTCCCCATCACAAATGCCATCTTATCTGTTGATTTAATATCATCAATGGAAGATGCATTATGTAAGCTTGTCGCAATGACACGTACCCCTAACTTCTGTAGTTCTGGAATAACATGACTCAAATCATCACGGACAATATCTAAATGAAAAACAGCTCCCTGAGTAGAACGCAATGCCTTATCATTGTATAAGTCTACACAATCAGGACTCATGACAATCTGTTTAAAGCCAAAAGCAAGTGCTGAACGAAGGATAGTCCCTAAGTTTCCTGGATCCTGTACACCATCTAAAATCAAGACACGATCATAGTGTTTTAAAATATTATCCTTCTTATGACATACAGCCATAATAGGCTGTGGTGTTTTAGTATAAGAGAGCTTTTCCATAACAGAATCAGACACAACAAGCACTTTTTCCTGCCCTTCTAATGATTCATCTGTACTAATAACTAAATCACATAGTCCTGCTTTTTTTGCTTCTTCTACCATGTGGAATCCATCTACTAGAAAAAGTCCTTTTTCATCTCTTGTTTTCTTGTTCTTTAATTTTACAAGGTCTTTAATTGTTTTATTATTCACTGATTGAATCATACATGCTTTTCCTCCAATATTTTCATACGTTTCTTATAATCAGGCATTCTCTTTTTGACTTCTGCATAGAATCGAGGAGAATGATTTGGTTCAATAAAATGACATAACTCATGCACAATTACATAATCAATCAACTCTTTATCTAAATAAACTAAAGAGAAATTAAATGTCACAAGGTTTAATTGATCATAACAACTGCCCCATCTTCCTTTATATTGTTTAATTTGTATACGTGGCATAGGTCGATTAAATAAAGGAAGATATTCTGCCGTTCTCGTTTTTAAATATTCATAGAGTATCTGAGAAAGATATATACCTAACGCATTTTCTATATAAGAAGTATATACATAAATACTATCTCCATGAATTGCACATTGTTTCTTCTTGATATCTCTGACAACTATTTGATATTTCTTACCAAAGATATAGACATACCCATCATCTTTTAGATCAAAATAAGGAATATAGGAAGATAAACGTGCATATAAATCTTCTTCATTTTCATAGATTAAATCACGAATGTATTTTTCACTTGTACCAACAGGTGCACTCACCTCTAAATAATTATCTCTGATCTTCACTCTGATTGTTTTCATCTTCTTAAATGAAACAATACAGGGGTATATATGTCCTTTTAATTCAATATTCCATTTTACTCTCTGCATTTTCTTATAAACTCTTCAAATATTTTCTGACTTTCTTTCTCTGTATACATAAATTCAGGATGCCATTGTACACCCCATACAAACTTCTTATTAGGTACATAACATGATTCAACTAAACCATCTTCACTTATAGCCATAGGTTGTAAATCATTTCCTAGTTCTTTGATTGCCTGATGATGACAACTATTGACTGGCAAAATAGTTTTATTAAGTAAGCTCTTTAATGGTGTATCCTCTATAAGAGTAACTGTATGCTGTTTGTTATCATAAGGTGGTTTCATTCTGTGAGTTATAGTACTTTTATATTCTGATGGTAAGTCCTGATACAATGTTCCACCACATAATACATTAAGCAACTGATGCCCTCTACATATTCCTAATATCGGTTTATTTAAAGCATATACTTCTTTAAATAACTGACTTTCTAATGTGTCTCTATAAGGTGTTAAATCTCCACAATTTTCCTTCTTTTCTTCATGATAATAGGCAGGATCTATATCTGGTCCGCCAGTAAAAAGAAAACCATCAAAGTTTTCTGATAATTGTTTAATATCTTCTATATTTTCAATAAAAGGTAACATCACAGGAATACCTCCTGCATTCATAATACCTTTCAAATATCCTGGAAGCATCCAATAACTATCTTTTTTCTCATCAAATAAAGGTAATATTCCGATAATAGGTTTCATATAAATCAACCTCCAGAAACTATTATAAATAGTAAAAGAGCCTCTTTCAAGAGACTCTATTCATGACATATTGCCTTTATTTCTTCAAGATGTTCTAAAGCAAGCGCATAACCATAATCATAGATTCTTTGAATCTTATCTAGATCTTTTTCCATAGAATCAATAATGACTTCTTCTGTTGGTCTTAATACAAGTGCCTTGCCTTCTTTTTCTAGCTTGTCAATATATTCTAAAGTTTCATTATAATTGATATGACGTGAAAGCAGGGCATCTTTAAGAAGCGGGTATTTACGAGACACAACCTTCGCTGCAAATTTAGTTGAAAAATTGAGTGTCTTCTTATAACCCTTTGGTCTAGTAAGAATAATCAGAAGCTTCTTATTACCGTCTTCTATTGCTTTCTTTACAGGAATAGAATCTGCAATACCACCATCAAAATATTCATTCTCACCTATCTTGATTGCAGGAAATACGATAGGAATAGCACATGTTGCCTTTAACACTGTACAATGACGATCTATTTTATGACCATCTATATATTCTGCTTTTCCTGTATTCGCATTTGTAACACCTACAAGTACTTTTGTATGAGACTTATAAAATGTATCATAATCAAAAGGATTAAGTTCATTAGACATTGTTTCATAGGCAAACTTTAAACCAAATAAAGAATGATCCGTCTTATAGTTTCTAAGACCAATATAACGAGGATCATGACGATACGTTTTTAGTATCTCAAGATTTCTTCTAGGCTGTTTTGATACATAAGAAACACCATCAGTGATTCCTGCACTTACACCTATACAATAATCAAACATAATATCATGATCATTCAAACAATCCATAATACCACATGAAAAGATTGGTCTAAATGTACCACCTTCTAAAACAATTCCACTCATATACTTATTCCCCCTCAAATAAAGACATTGACTCTGCTGAGTTAACATCTACTATTTTATGAAAATACTCCTTCTGTGTCAAATCTCCCTTCACGACTTGCTTTGCAATAACACCATCTTTAATGTAAAGCAGTTTCTGAGAATAACTGGCAATCATTGGATCATGAGTCACCATAAGTATAGAAACACCATCTTGATCATTGAGTTCTTTGAATATTTCTAATATTTCATGTGATGTATGGGAGTCTAAGTTACCTGTTGGTTCATCCGCTACAATAAGTTTAGGATGAGTTACAAGGGCACGACAGATGGCTGCACGCTGTCTTTGCCCTCCTGAACATTCATTAGGATACTTATGAAGTAATGAATCGATAGATAAACGTGACGCTGTTTCTTTAACTCTTGTTTCTATTTCTTCCTGTGGCAAATTTGCAAGAGAAAGAGGAACTGCGATATTCTCAAGAATAGTGAGAGAATCTAATAAGTTGAATTCCTGGAAGATGAATCCAAGATTTTCATAACGAAACTTACCTATTTCATTTTCACCCATACTTCTTACTTCAGTATCATTAATATAAACTTTTCCTTTTGTAGGAATATCAATTGTAGATAGATTATTAATAAAAGTTGATTTACCTGCACCACTTGGTCCCATGACACAGATGAATTCTCCTTCATTCATAGTCATAGAGACACCATGTAATGCTTCAAAGGTATGGCTTGTACCAATACCATATATTTTAGTTATATTTTTCGCAACTAGTATTTCATTCATAGTACTTCCCCTATTTCTGTATAAACATTCTTCTTATAAATATAATAAGTAATCACGGCAAGAATCATCTGTGGAATGATATCCACACCAAACAATATAACAATAAGACCTAAAGTATCCGGTGTATGCATATAAACCTGAACCATGACAATTGCAAGATAAACAATAGGTATTAAAACAAGTAATGCATAGAAGAGAATAACTTCCTTCTTAATATAAGAAGCAACGTTCTTTCTTGTACAGCCTATCTTATAAAGATTACTAAAGGCTTTCACTCTTTTCATAGTTTCTGCAGCATATTTATACATAATTGTGATAGATAATAAGATTGTCATCACAATGTAAGCAATAATAGCAGTCATATATTCTCTTGGTGAATTTTTCTGAGCAATGATCATAGCACTCATACAAACATTTGTGACAACATAAACAAGAATAAGAGCACCTGAATTAGTCAAAGAAGTAGATAAATGACTTAAAGAAACGAGGTCTAAAGTATTTCCTAAACGTTGACTCTTTATTTTTCTAAGTATTTCTGGGATTGATTGCGATAATACATAAGCCGCTCCTATTCCACCTACAAAACAAGGGAATACAAATCCAGTTGGACTATATGGAGTCGTAACTAATAAAATAATCGCAATTATATAAATAAATGGTGGAAGATAAGAAGGTAATTTCTTATCCACAACCTTTTCATGAGATTCATGTAAGAGTGTTTGGATATCATGGCGGTAAACAAAGCCTGAATCTCCTAGAATAGTTACAAAGAAAAGAATCGCAATAGTCATAAGTGTATCTGTATAGGCACGCATAGGAATCATGAAGATAGACTTATAAATATGCATAGAGTGATACATGATTGAATTCACTCCTACTGCTCCTGCCATACCAATCAAATAACCAATAGGTAAAGCAATTAAAGAGATAATGATTTCCTGATAAAATAAATAGAGCGTTGAATCAAAAAAACTGCTGCCACTCATCGCAAGAATCGCAAATTCTTTTGTCTTATGTGTACAAAAGAATGAGTTGGCATAAACCATCATTAATCCACAAAATATTATAACAACAAATGCGATAATACTTGATAATGGAACACTGACCTGTGAAAAAGATCCACCACTTGCAGCTGCTGTTTGATCCATTAACGTATCATTATTAATAATATTAAAGAAGATAAATGATACAAAGACAGTAAAAAGAACAGTAACACCATAGGATATAGCTTGTCTCTTTTCACGTTTCAACATCTTACAGGCAAATTTAAATGTCCCCATGATCTTTACCTCCATGAGTATGGCGATAAGAGTTAATACGTGTCACTCTTAAGATATTTTCTTCTCCAGGAAAATAAACTGGATTCTGTTTTGTTTGTTTATAGATGTCTATTACTCCTTTCGCATCATCTACAATTTCAGTAAGTTTCATCAAGCCATACATTCTAGGAGGAAGAACATATAAAGGTACACCTGTATCCTTGAAATGCAACTTAATTTCCATAAGCAGGTGTGGACAGCACATCACTACATCATATTGATCAATGACTTCGTGCATCAAGCTAAAGGGTGAGAAATCAACCTGTACTTGATTCTCTAAATGATTTTCTTTAATTTGTTTCTGCATACGTGTTGTGACATAGCTTGATGAGAAGCCACCCCCACAGCAGATTAATATTTTTAATAGATTCATGGTGTATATTATATAAGATTATTTCATAGCACACTATTAATTTTCTAAACGTGAAAAAAAGTGCCATCTCTGGCACTTTAGATTACTTTGCTAACTGTTCTTTAGCTAAATCAGTTAAAGCCTTGAAACCTTCAGGATCAGCAATTGCGATTTCTGAAAGCATCTTTCTGTTAACGTTAACTTCTGCAAGTTTTAAACCGTGCATGAAAGTTGAATATGACATATCGTTCATTCTGCAAGCAGCGTTGATACGTGCAATCCAAAGCTTTCTCATTTCTCTCTTTAACTGTCTTCTATCTCTGTAAGCATACTTTAAAGAATGCATTACCTGTTCATGAGCTGTTTTATATAAAGCATGTTTGCTACCGAAGTAACCTTTAGCTAGCTTTAATGTCTTTTTTCTTCTGCGTCTAGTTGTAAATCCGCCTTTTACTCTTGCCATGTGTATATCCTCCTTAAAATTAACCTATTAGATACGAGACTTGATTCTCTTGTAATCTGATGGGTGTACTAATGTTGACTTAGCGAGATGCTTTTTCTGTTTATGTGTCTTATTATGTGATAAGTGAGATACGTATGCATGGCCTCTCTTTAATTTACCACTTGCTGTTTTCTTTAAGCGCTTCTTAAGACCGCTATGTGTTTTCATTTTTGGCATGATAAGTTTCCTCCTATTTTACTTTGCTTTTTTAGGTGCGAGCATTGCTGTCAATGTTCTTCCTTCTAGTTTAGCTGGCTTTTCAACGACGCAATATTCAGAACATTCCGCAATAAAATCGTCCATAATCTTCTGTCCAAGATCAACATGAGCCATCTGTCTTCCTCTGAAACGAATTGCCACTTTGACTTTATCGCCATCCTGTAACCATTTCAAAGTACGTTTAAGCTTCACGTTCTTATCGTGTACATCGATTGTTGGAGATAACTGCGTCTCCTTGATCGCAACAACTTTTGAATTTTTCTTCATTTCTTTTTGTTTCTTCTGCTGCTCGAAACGATACTTTCCGTAATCCATGATACGGCATACCGCAGGCTTTGCCTTAGGAGCAACACAAACTAGATCAAGTCCTGCATCATAAGCACGATTCATTGCGTCTCTCTTGCTCATAACGCCTAACTGTTCTCCATTCTGATCAATAACCAATACTTCCTTAAAACGAATGTTTTCGTTAATTGGATCTTCTTTCTTTACTGGTTTTGTTCTATCATATCGTCTAATAAAAGCCACCTCCGCTTACTTCATATTAAATAAAAAGTGAGCGTACTAGCGCCCACTTATCGTTAGAGTTTAATCTAGTGACATTGGCCCATCGACTGTATCAATCGGGCGAGAAGTAGGCACTTCTTCTTTCCACTTTTTACTTGTTCATCTTACCCAATATACAGGTGTTTGTCAATAACTTTTTTTAATTTATTTATTTTTTTCCTTTATCTTTTAGAAGGTTTAAACATCTGTGTAAAAGAAGAAGGAAGCGGTGCTTTAAAAGTCATTGTTTTATGTGTAAAAGGATGTGTAAATGCAAATTCATGCGCATGTAGACCTAATCTCTTTAAAGGATTTGTACGTGCTCCATACTTCTTATCACCAATAATAGGATGATTCAAAGAAGCCATATGAACACGAATCTGATTCTTACGCCCTGTATCTAAGAATACTTCCATCATTGTATAATCCTTAGATACTTCTAATGGCTTGTAATGCGTAATAGCCAATTGTCCTTCTTTCGCAATACGCATCTTTAACTGTTTATCTTCTACAAGATGATTCTTTATTGTACCTGACTTACGACATTGTCCTTCTAATATCGCGATATAGCCTCTTGTCTTCACATATTTATTCCAGTTATGAGTTAATTCCTGATAAAGCTTCTTATTCTTCACAAACATAAGTACACCAGAAGTATCCTGGTCTAAACGATGTACAAGATAACACTGCTGTCTCTTCTTACGGCAATATTCCATGACCATATAAAAAGCTGTCTGATATTTATTATTACGTGTCTCTTCACTCACTAGTCCAGAAGGCTTATTGATCACAATCATATCATCATCTTCATAAAGAAGTTCAAAAGGAAGATTCGTCTTCTTACCAACTTCTACTTCATCTCCTGGATGTAATTCAAAGGCATGATAAGTCTGTACTTCACCATTCACCTGTACTGATTTATATTTCAATAAATTCTTACAATCATTTTTCTTCTTACGAGTATGCTCCACAAGAGAATCTAATAGTAATTCATCTTTTGTAACCTTATACATTCTTTTCCTCCAAATAACGTCTCACTTCTTCTTCTAAATACTGTGGACCTTTTTCTAATAATACAGAAAGAGGTTCATCTGTATGATTAATACAGCGTACATCCTCAAATCCTACTTCAAGTAACACTTCTTTATCTTCACACTTTCCACAAAATGCGACAACAGGTTTATTATATTTCTGTGCTAAGCGTAAGACACCTATTGGTGTCTTTCCATATAAAGTCTGATAATCCATCTTGCCTTCACCTGTAAAAATAATATCTGCTTCCTGGATTGCTTCTTCTAGATGAACTGTACGACTGACTGCATCAAATCCAGTCACTAACTTACCATTAAGTCCTGTCACTATCGCATAGCCCATACCTCCTGCTGCGCCTGCACCAGGTACACATGAATCATCCTTACCAACTAATTCACTCATAATTTTTGCATAATGCTTCATTGCCTGATCTGTCTTTTCTAGATCTTTCACCTTCTTTTGAGGACCAAAGACATAAGTAGCCCCTTCTTTTCCACATAGTGGATTAGTGACATCACACGCCCCTTCTACTTCTATATTTGATAAATCAAGGCGTGTTTTCTTAATATGATCAAGTGTTTCGAGTCCTCTCGCATTCATTGGAATACGCTGATCAAACTGATCAAAAAAACCATAACCCATACCACTTAATAGACCTATACCTCCATCATTACAAGCTGATCCACCCAAAGTCAAAAGGAAACGTTTAACACCATGATCATAAGCATATTTCATCATTTCTCCTACACCATAAGATGTTGCTTCCGTTCCGTTCTTTTCTTCTTCAGTCAGGTAATCAAGTCCACACGCCTGTGCACTTTCTATAATAGCAAGATCATCCATAATAGCGAGTTTTGCATGAACTGTCTTAAATAGTGGTCCCGCTACCTCTATTTCATGAATATCACCATGTAAATAACGATTCATGACTTCCATTGTCCCTTCACCACCATCAGCTAAAGGACAAATATGTACATTATTATAAGCTTTCTGTACTGCTTCTCCTGCAGCATATGCAGTCATACTTTCTTTAAAAGAATCAAATGCAGCAAGTATTTTCATCACTTATCACTCCCTGTATGTATTCTAACACAAAAAAGTTCATGGTCACCCATGAACTTTTAAGATTTTCTTTTTAATAAATAAATATTTTTCTTATAAACAATAACATAGAAAATAATTGATAACACAACTGCAGAAAGTGCATCAATCATTCCATGCTGCTTGATTAAGAAAGTAGAGATAATAATCCCTATTGTAAGAATTTTAGTTCCCTTCTTCATAATACTAGTTGCATGCTTTGATTTACTAAAAGCCATGCACATACCAATAGAGTTAAAGATATGAATACTAGGCAATACATTGGTTGGTGTATCAATCTTATAAAGCAAATCAACAAGTATTAACGCAATATTACTATGATCTAATTGTTTTGGTCTAATATCTAAACTATTAGGATAGATGACTGATACCACTACAAAGAGTGTCATACCGGTAAATAGGAACGTGATCATCTGCAAGTATTCTTTCTTATCTTTAAAGAAGAAATACCAGAAAGAGAAGAAGATATAACCAAACCAGCTGATATAAAGGAAAACAAACCACTCATTAAATGGAATCATATGATCTATTGGTGTAGAAATCATATGATATTGCGTCACTGGCATAAAATGTTCGATAAAGAAGAAACATACCAGATAAACTACAAAGTACAAAAGCGTCCACCAATAACGCCAATTCTTTTTCATTAGTTTTTAGAGAATTCTGATAAGATTAATTCCTTGTTCTTATCAGTCGCCCAGTTAATTCCCCATTGATTAGAGAAGAGTAATAAATACTTTCCTCTTAAATCCTGAACTCTCTTTGTATCTGAAGATAAATTCAAGCTATATAGATCAATTTCTTCATTATCAATCCATCTAATGAACTGATATCCAAGAGGTTCTCTCTTGATATTTACGTTATATTCATTCTTTAAACGATATTCAAGTACCTCAAACTGAAGGACACCTACTACACCTACGATGATTTCTTCCATTGAACCACCAATTTCAGTGAAGATCTGAATAGCCCCTTCCTGAGCAATCTGTTCTACACCCTTAACGAACTGTTTACGCTTCATTGTATCTGTATTACGGATACGTGCGAAATGTTCAGGAGCGAATGTAGGAATACCTTCGAACTTGAATTTATGCTTAGGTGTACAGATTGTATCACCAATAGAGAAAATACCTGGATCAAAAACACCAATGATATCTCCAGAATAAGCTTCCTGGATTTCTTCACGGTCATCAGCCATTAACTGTTTAGACTGGCTTAATTTAATCTTCTTATTTCCCTGCATATGGAATACTTCCATACCCTTAGTGTATTTACCAGAAGTAATACGCATGAATGCCATTCTATCTCTATGTGCTTTATTCATGTTTGCCTGAATCTTGAATACAAATGCACTGAAGTCTTCATTGAATGGATCAATTGGCCCATCATCACTCTGTTTTGGCTGAGGAGGCATAGAGTAATCTAAGAAATGATGTAAGAATGGTTCTACACCGAAGTTAGTTAAGGCACTACCAAAACATACTGGTGATAATTCTCCACGATGTACTCTTTCTAGATCAAATTCTGCACCTGCACCATCTAGTAATTCGACATCATCCTGAAGAGTCGCATAATAATCTTCACCAATTTCTTTAATTAATTCAGGATCATCATAATCAGTAATGATTTCCTGTACTTCCTTCTTACCACCCTGTACTGGTACGAAACGAATCACTTTCTTAGATTCTCTTTCATAAACGCCTTTGAACTGTTTACCACATCCAATAGGCCAGTTAACAGGACATGTATCCATACCTAATTCCTGTTCAATTTCTTCCATTAATTCATAAGGGTCTTTGGCTTCTCTATCCATCTTGTTGATGAAAGTAAAGATAGGAATATGTCTCATTGCACAAACCTTGAATAACTTACGTGTCTGTGCTTCGACACCCTTAGATGCATCAATAACCATGACTGCTGAGTCAGCTGCCATTAATGTACGATATGTATCTTCTGAGAAGTCCTGATGGCCTGGAGTATCTAGGATATTGATACAGAACCCATCATAGTTGAACTGTAATACTGAAGATGTAACAGAGATTCCTCTCTGTTTTTCAATTTCCATCCAGTCACTGACTGCATGACGCATATTCTGCTTACCCTTAACCATACCGGCTTCCTGAATAGCTCCACCATATAATAAGAACTTTTCTGTTAATGTTGTTTTACCAGCATCCGGGTGAGAAATAATCGCAAACGTACGACGTTTACTTACTTTATCTACAAATTCTGACATATAGCCTCCTTAAATTACGAATTGACCATTTTTGAAGATCTGTACTGTTTTTCCATCTTGAGTCACAGCTTCAATATCAAGGTCTTTTGTCCCAATCATAAAATCAACATGTGTGAATGAATCATTGACACCATGTTTATATAGTTCTTCTTTAGTCATCTCATAACCGCCCTTAATACATTCATTAAAACCTTTACCAAGAGCAAGATGACATGCTGCATTCTCATCAAATAATGTGTTATAGAATAATAGTCCCATTTCTGATATAGGAGAATCAACTGGCACAAGTGCCACTTCGCCTAAATAATGAGCACCATCATCAGTATCAATGATGCTTGCAAGTACATCTTTACCAGTCTTAGCACCAAAGTCTACAACACGACCTTCCTTAAATCGAATATAAAAATCATTAACGAGTGAACCACCATGGTTAAGTGGTAATGAAGAATAAACAACACCTTCTGTTTTACGATAGTCTGGAGAAGTAAAGATTTCTTCTGTAGGCATATTAGGGAAAGAATAAACTCCATCAGTTGTAAAGCTTCCTCCACCTGCAAATAAATAGTCTTTATTCATATATACTTTTAAATCAGTTCCTAGACTATTTGTATAATGTAAGTAATCAATAGACATCTCATTAAGTGTCTTCACACGTTCTTCAAAAGATGCACGATGCATCTCCCAGGCATTTAAAGGATCTTTTGTATCTACATAACACACATGATAGATGGCTTTCCATAAGGCTTCTATAGCCTCCTGATTATTCATATCAGGAAATACCTTATTCGCCCACTTAAGAGAAGGTGCACCTACAATACACCAGCGGTCAATACCTAGATCTAAATGATCATAGAAGGTCTTAGCCTGTTCATGCATAGCTTTACTGTAAGTAGCCATCTTTAAAGGATCAATACCTTTAAAACCATCAGGATTTTCTGATGTAATAGTCACTACAGCAGCATGTTCTAATGCATACTTATTACGTAACTCTACCAAATAATCAGGCACATTCTTGAAATAATCTACATCATTATGTTCATATCTAAGTCTTGTAATATCCTCATCTACATAATGTGCGATTACATCTAGAGCCCCTGCTTTATAAGCTTCTTTGGCGATAGCTTTCACTAAAGAGGCACATTCAACATCCGCAGTAACTACAAGTTTCTGACCTTTTTGAAGATTAACGCCCTTTTTTACTATCAATTCAGCATATTTATTCATCATATCAATACACCCCATCTCCATTATTCTAAGAATTTTATAATCTTTGTCAACAGAAAAAGCATAACATATTACGTGTTGAATTTCCATTTTTCTTGTTATTATTTTACACATGTGATATGATATGTATAGCAGTTACACAGGACATTTTGTATTGGTTTTTTATCAGTAGTGCACTATCGATTGCAAAAGCCTATAATAAAGTTGCTTGATGTATTGCAATTTACAGGAGGTATGTCAGATGACAGGTAAAGTAAAATGGTTTAAGGCTGAAAAAGGTTATGGATTCATTACAGTAGAAGGACAGAGCAAAGATATCTTCGTTCATTTCTCTGCAATCAACGCTGATGGATACAAGACTCTAGAAGAAGGCCAGACTGTTGAATTTGACGTTGTTGAAGGCGATCGTGGACCACAGGCAGCTAACGTTACAGTAGTTGAATAATCATCATAAAAAAAGGCTGATGCAATAAGCATCAGTCTTTTTTTGTCATATAAGCGATTAATAACTTCATTGTGTTCTCTACTGCATCTACATGTGAACGTTCCATACCATGACTTGCAGCCACGCCTGGACCTATTAGTGCGCCTCTAATATCCTGACCGCCTCTTAAAGATGCAGAGACATCAGAACTATAAAATGGATAAATATCAACGGCATAAGATAATTCATTATCTTTCGCAAGATTAATAAGTTTTGTTGTCATCTGGTAGTCATAAGGACCACTAGAATCCTTAGCACAAATAGAAACATCTCTTTCAGTGCAGCTTAAGTCTTTACCAATACATCCCATGTCCACTGCAATCACTTCTTCAATTTCTTCTGGGATATATGCACAGCCATGTCCTACTTCTTCATAAGTAGAGATTAAGAAATACCAAGTATCATGAGGAATAATAAATTCTTCCTTCATTGTCTTTAGTAAGCCATATAGAATAGCTACGCTTAGTTTATCATCTAAAAATCTAGATTTAATGAAGCCACTTGGTGTAATTGTAGTTTTAGGATCAATACAGATATAATCTCCTGGCATGATACCTAATTCTTCTACTTCCTTCTTAGATGATACACATTCATCAATACGTACATGCATTGTCATATCTGTTCTAGGGGCATTCTTAGAATCGTCATAGACATGTGCGCTTGGAGAATTAGAAAGTATAGTACCTGTATAAGTTCTGCCATCTCTAGTTACTATTTTACAATATTCACCATCTAATGTAGGAACAATAGGGCCTCCTACTAAAGTGAATGCAAGTGTACCATCTTCTTTGATACTTCTGACCATAAGTCCTAAAGTATCAACGTGGGCACATAATGCCTTTGTATGATGACCGATACCAGGCACCTTAACAATTAAGTTACCTTTATTGGTATGTATAGTTTCATAACCTAAGGCTTTGACTTCCTTTTCATAAAAATCAATAACTGCTTTTGTATATCCTGTAGGGGAATCAATTAAAAGCAGTTCTTTCGCAAATTCCATTACTTTTAATGCGTTCATACGAAACCTCTCTTTCTTATTCATTAAAACATCTAAAAAAGATCAAGCATATTATCAAGATAGATTTCTTCTCTCACATGAATTGAATATTCTGGCTTCACCATATAATATAACAGAAACTCTAATACAAGAGCACTGCCTAGACTTCTGCCTTCTATCTTGAACTGTGTAAAGCCTAGCGGTCTATAAATAGACTGTATATCTTCAATACTAATAAATGAAGGATTATGCATAGCAAGAGAAAAACGATAGCCTTGCTTTGCATTTGGTGCTTTACAAATATGATCTGGGATATCTTTACCCAAATTCTGCAAACTCACCGTTTCATAACACTTCTTTCTATCCTGACATCCTACATAACAGCATTCATTACATAAGAATTCTACTTTATCCTTCTGTTTGATTGTAGATAATAATTTAAATTTCTTATTTAAGCGGAAATCAGGCACAACATAGTGGAACTCTTCTCTTTCGCATTCTTCTTTAAACTCATTAAAGTCAGTGATGACTTTAGTGGTAGAAGAGACCAAATAAAGATTCGGATATTTCTCCATCAAATAGTGTAATAAGAGATCAGAGTGTACAATCACACCATTGTTGCCTGCTTCATTAAATAACCTACATAATGTATTACATTTAGGATCTAAGAGATGTTCTTCTTCTAGCATAGAGTTACTAAAAGTAAGTCTTGCAGAAATATGATACGTCTTCATCAGGTCTAATACCTCACGAGGATTATCTTCTCCTTCTCCAAGTCTTCCTCCACCCCATAAACATTCCATTGGAGCACCATAAATAGAACCTATTTCACACCAGTCATAAAAGTATTCTCTATGGTTATAAAAAAGAGGAAGGAACTTCTTATATAATTCATAGAATTCAAATAATCCTGGTAAATGAAAATAAGCTTTTTCCTTTTTTGACAATTCAATCACATCTTCCTATATTTTATTCTTTAAATGTTATCTAAAAATTTATGAGCCCCTTGTAAAAATAATTCATATCTTTTTTGTGTTACCTCATTATCTTCTTCATTCCAGACTTCAAAGATATATTCTTTATTATTTTGAATTATAGAGCATAATTGCTTTGCAGTATAATATTCATCATTTAAGTTATATAGTTTTATAATTCGTTTATCTAAAGTTTTATTATAAACATCTTTACTAGTATATCCTTGTATATGCGTTAATGGATCAACACATTGTTCATGATACTTTTTACAAGGTTTACAAATGTCATCTCCACCAATTGTTAATTTTAAACCAACAGATGGATTATCAATAATTTCATTGGCAACCTTATAAAAATCATGTCCCATTTTTTCGTCAGGAACAAATCTATCTATCCCAGATCCATATAATTTAATAATATCAATAAAATGATGTGGTTTAATTAAAATTGAGTCCATTAATTAATCTCCTTTTCTAAAATTGACCCTCTTTATATGCTCTTGCAATCACATAAGATGGTTCATAGAAAGCCCCATTTGTATAAGAATCAATTGTTTCACAAATTCTATCATTATAAACACGTATCATTCCAGATACATAGTCCTCATTGATTGGTGCTGTATCTACAATTAAACGTGAATAAACTTTGCCCATATCTAGCGAAGTAGGTATGATGGTACAAAGTTCACGATCAACATCCATGATATCAAATGTACCTTCTTCTAATGAATATTCTTTAATCCAGTCACTTGCCACTTTATCAGGGTTTTCACTATGCAATACATTTGCAAGGCTGATCAAATGATATAAGTTATCGTAACCTACCGCATTAACAACATATCTATTTCTTTGATGAAGCTTTCGTGCAACGCGTTCAATCATGGAGCACATAAAGAAAAGATCATTCTGCTTAATCTCTTCGTCTTCAAAATATTTATTTATCATAAAGAATAACTCCTTTTGAAATGAAGTTGTTTTAAAGCATCTTCTGTACAAAATACAATTTGATGAGTCGGATACTTGAACTTAACAAGTTCCCAGAAAGCTTCTCTAGATATATCACCGCGTGCAAAATCATCCACATAATTCCAAATTGTATCATCAGCCATAGGTCCTTCCACACAATCATAATCATGTTTGATGCCTCGTCTACAGCTAACAACAAAGTCAAGCCATTCATCGCTCATTTCATTAAATACAAGAGTATTTAATAAGTGGTTTTCTACATATTCATAGATATTTACAACATGCCCACGTGGTTTCACTAACGCCCAGCGTTTGGCTTGTTTTTCTAAACTTGTACAATAGAATCCATAGCCAAAATCTTTATAATAGCCATCTACAATAATTTTTGGTTGTTTTTTAATTGTAGTATCACCTTGAAATAATTCTATTCAAATCATCCTTCCATTAATTCTTCCAATACTTTTCTTACGTTATGAGCTGCATCTTCCTGTATCTCAATAATACGTGCACCTCTTGATTTAGCCACTTCTCTTAAATCTACAGATATACCTGTATGGAATGAACATCCTACTACTAAAAAAACATCTCCCGGTTGTAATGTATAAACCATTTCATAAGCTAATTGATAATTTGGTGCTGGATCACCATAAAGAACTGGCTTATTGTATAAAGAATAAGCAATATCCATTTCATCATCAGCAGGAAGACCACCATGTAGTTCTAATGCATCACTACCTGCAAGTCTATGTAATCCATCAATATTCATTGTGATAATAGGAATATGATACTCTGCCAAGGCATAATGTGCATCATTTGGTTTTGCACCATTCATATTCGCTTTTAATTGTCTAATAACTTCATTGTATTCTTCATGATGTCTTTGTGCATAGCTTCTAAATAGTTTTTCTCTGACATCCGGTCTTTCCATAAATGTAGGAATATTACTCTGTTTAGATATTCCTGCACCTGTAAATGCGATTATCTTCATAACATCATCTCCTTGTGACTTATTATAACACTTATAGAAGTCTTAATAAATCTTCCACCTTCTCTAGTATATAATTAGAATCACTCATATCCTTACTTTCTACACCACCCCATTTCGCAAACGCAAAATCAATGCCTGCATTTCTTGAAGCAAGAAGATCTGAATAAGCATCTCCAATATAAATAACATCTTCTTTATTTAATCCTAAACGTTCCACACATAATAAAAGTGGTTCAGGATCAGGTTTATGTTTTGAAGTATCATCCTCTAGTACAACGACTTCCATATAATCATCTAGTCCTAAAGAAACTACATCAATATCATACTGCTTCTTATTCTTAGAAGAGACAACGCTAAATCTTAACTTTTCATGTAATGTCTTTAATACGTCATCCATTCCTTCATAAGGACTTGCCTGATATTCATTCACATATTTAACCCATCTTGCATAAACCTCTTCAGGATTGTTGACTTCTAGTTCTTCCATAACCTTCATACCTGGATATGAGGCAAAGTGATAGACTTCTTCTAAAGTCCATTCTTCCCCTTTTCTTCTCGAATAATCTTTTGTAATGGAATCATATTCATATCAAGTGTATTAACTAAAGTATTATCAATATCAAAAATAAGCGCTTTATATTTCATTATTATTTCCTCTCTATTTCTATCACATAAGGTGCATTCTTTTTATTCATCATCTTAAAACTTGATACATTATATGTATGTGTATCTAAATCTGATACATAAGTATCAATCCATGAGGCTTCTTCTTTACCCTGAGGATGTCCAATATAACAAGTTATAAAGATGACCTTCTTCATATGTTCAACCGCCTTAATAAGAGTTCTTTGAGTAACATCAAGTGTTGTTGTGATGTTATGATCACCTTCAGGTAAATAACCTAGATTAAAAATACCAATATCAAATGTATCAACATAATGATCAAAATTCTCATGAGAATCACGAATAAGGTGTGCTTTGTCTCCTACGAGTTCTTTTGTACGCTTGAGTGCTTCTTCTTGTATATCAAAGCTATAGACTTCCTTGCAGCATTCAATTAAACTCCTTGTATCATGGCCATTACCCATTGTGAAATCTACACCTATTTCTAAATTATCATATGTATGCATACGTTCATGCACATACTCTACCATACTTAACATATTTGTTTTCTCCTTTAAAAAAATCCGGCAAATGCCGGATTCATTATGATTTTAATGCAGGAAGGTCTCCTGTATAAAGACAATATTCTTCTAATGTCCAGTTGTTTTCATACATGATCTTAGCAGCTTTTTTACCTACATAGCGGAAATGCCAAGGTTCCTGTGTAATGCCTGTAATATTAGAAGTACCATCCGCAAAACGTAATACAAAGCCATATTTATGAGCATTTTTACATGCCCACTTATATTCTGATGTATCACCAAATACAAGTCTCTTACCTTCATCGACACTTTCTGAACTCATATCGATACCAAGTCCTGTCTGGTGTTCACTCGCACCAGGTAATGCAACGTGCTGAATTGCGTAAAGTTCTCCCCACTTCTGTTTATATTCCTTATAGATTTTACTCTGTTCATCATAAGAACGATAACCACTATTGATCATGATATAATAGCCTTCCTTTTCGCCTGCTTTACGCATAGCAAGAAATGCCTTATAAGCATCTTTTCTTAATTTTGGATGATCACATTTCTTAGTGATATATTTCTTATCAGGTGTGACTAAATCAGATGGTTTATAGCTAGAAGGAAGGTATAAACCTTTCTTTACAAGAGTTGTATAACGTGCTGGATCAGTAATAGTATGTCTAGTCGCTTCTTTAGTAGAATCTCCAATAAATGGATAAGATGTACTTAATACAGCATAGTTATAATTCTTACTTGATTTATAAGCTTCTTCATATTTATCCATATCCTTGAACTTAAATCCAGATACAGCCATATAATTCTTCATCGTATTATAGCTATAGCCTTTGTCTAGAATATAATCTAAATCATCACTATCAGCTGTCTTTAAGATCGTCCAGATCTGTTTTTCAGTATACCCATTCTTCTTTAAAGAAGGAATCTGGTCATCTAACATTGGTGATAATATATCTACTACATCAGCAGCTTTCATCTTCTTATGAAGAGACTGATATTGTTCAAAATCAGCATAATACTTAACATCCTTAGAATGTTTTAACCATGAATCAATATGATCTAAATAATCATCATCAATCACAATCTTCACTTTATCACTTGTTAGCTTTAATACAGCAGACTGCTGAGACCATGAATAGCCTTTCATTGCAAGTCTAATACGTGAAAAGTTAAATGTGATTACTAATACAAGTACTACAACAACAGGAATAACAACCTTCAAGACATTATCCCATCTTATTCTTCTACGACGACTGTAAGGAGAATAATTATAATTTCTCTTTCTTCTCATAAGTTTTTTACCTCTTTCCTTATCACGAATAATAGTACCAAACAGGACATTATTTGTCCACACTCCACCCTTATTATCTCACATTTTCACATAATTTACATATTACTGTTTAATTAATCGAACACAATTGCAAAAAGGGTGATTTTATGATATCTTTTACTAAGTGTGAAAAGGAGGTTTCCCCGATGCAATTAGTCATTTATATATTCATTGCGTTATGTACTCTTGCAATCGCAATTTTATTTACTGAAGTTACAGGAAAATTATTCAAAGCATTACTTGCTTTAGTAGGCGCTGCTTCTACTGGTTACTCAATCGCTTTAGCTGCACGTATGATTGCAAAGTCTACTAAATGGTTCAGTAAACCACCACTAATGAATACTTTCTATATTTCATCTGCGATTGTATTAGTATTAATCATTATCGTTACAAAAGTCATCTTAAAAAAGAAAAACGGTTAAACCGTTTTTTTATTTGCGCTAAAAAAGGAATGCCTCGCATTCCTTTTACTGACTACTCCCACGGGCAAGCCCATGGGGTTCTTACTATCAAGTTTAGCTTGTAATCGTACATCATTTTCAGACTTTGGAATACAAGTGTAAATCTATTTGAGTAAGAACTTCTATTACCAAGCAGTCCAACGACCACATTAACGGTAAATTTCTATCTTACGATATGGAAGTATAATCAATCTCCCTTATGTTTATTTTATACTATTTTGATTCCACTATTCAATACTTTGATTCTATTAATCTTAATTCTTTTAATTATGTGGCATTCATCCCATAAGCAAGCCTATGGGGTTTTCGACACTAATTAATAACATCTTCTAGCCTGGTAAAATTCTCTTTGCCAATAACCATTTCCTAATGTTGCAACCTGTACTGGTTTACCACTTGAAGGGGCATGTACCATACGGTTACCGCCAATATAGATACCGACATGATGAACACCAGAATATGAACCATTTGAACTAAATAAGATAATATCACCAGCCTGCATAGAACCACGATCCACCTGTGTTCCTACACCGCATAATGTCTTAGTCGTATTTGATCCAATATTAACACCAGCCTGATAATGAGCCCAGTTAACTAGACCTGAACAGTCAAACTTAGTCCAGTTAGGGTTTGCAATCTGACTCATAGAATGACATCCACCCCATGAATACATATAACCCTGACGTGTTAATGCTTTGTTCGCAATCGCAAGACCTCTAGAAGACTGGTCTGGACTAGGTGTTGGTGTTGGTATTGTATTCCCTCCACCATTGTTTGATGAACCACTGTTGTTTGATGATCCTCCATTATTAGAAGAACCACTATTACTAGAAGAACTGCTGTTGTTCTTATTTGGTGTTGCATGAGTTACACCACTTACTTTAGATTCATCTGATGCCTTACTTAATTCAACTAAGTTCTGGGCAATTGTACCAATGTTACTTTCATTGTCAGATAAATCACTCTGCTTATCCTGTAAAGCTTTCTGCTCAGCTTCAAGTTTTGCAACTAATGTTTTCTGTAATTCTTCAGCCTGACTCTTCTGTGCATTAAGTGCAGTCTGAGTATCAACAAGTGTCTGTTTCTGAATTTCTAACTGCTTCTGTTCTTCCTTGATTTCATTCATTAAATCTGTTTCATAAGAAGTTAAATCCTTAAGAGTTGCAGCTCTTGAGAAGAAATCTGAGAATGAACTTGCATTAAATAAATAATCAACATAGGCATTAGAATTCATCTGACTCTGCATAGAATAAATTCTATCCTTTAATAAAGCCTTCTTTTCATTTAGATTGTTTTCAGCATTTGTGATTGCAGTATTCATATAAGCAATCTTCTGAGTGGCTTCATTGATCTGACTATTTAAGCTATTAATCTTATTTGCTGCATCTGAAATAGATAGCTTTGCACTATCAACATTACTCTGTTTGCTGCTGATTTCACTCTTTAAGCTTGCACTTTTTGTTTTTAAATATTTATTAAACTCTTTACAAGTATTCTGATTTGAACGTGTAAGTGTCTTAGATGAACAAAGCTTATAATACTTTGTTTCCTGACCTTCAAATTTATTGGCCGCTTCTACTGTATTCACATTAGAAAAAGCAAGCGGAGTTACCATCGCACATGCAATAAGCAATGATACTATTTTATGTCCTCTTTTCACAAAATCACCTTCCTTTACGCACAGTTAATTATAACACAACTCCAATTAAAACCCAATGTCATATGTAAATTCACATAATCTTAAGAAGTTTTAGTCTTTCTGATTCTTCATGCTTTAAAACTGTCTTTTCAAGATAATGGCTCCAACAATCTGCATCTTTAATCAGTTCACTATATGCATCATCTTTGCGTTCTTTATGTGAATGATTACTGATTGCAGTTAGAATAATATTCTTTTCTTCTTCGCTAAATATAGGATTCAGTAATTCTTTCGCCAATTCGCTTGAACGAGTGGCATGCTGGAAACTAGAAGAATAAATAGGAACCGCAATGTCATGAAGAAGACCGATAATAGCACATAACTCTTCATCTAGATTTCTTTCTTTTGCAAGTAATAAACATAATGTTTCTACCTGAAACATATGTGCAATAGCTTCTCTTTTATAATATCCATGACTTTTTTCATCTAAAAGATGTAATACTTCATCACGTAAGCTAAAGTAACGATTCATCGTCTCAGTCCCTTAGGAAATAAGTTTTTAACCTGATTGCTTTCTTTATAGAAGGAAAGTGGATAACCATCTACAAAGATGACACCAAAGCCTTTTTCTCCTGTTCCTTCTAGAGTTTCACCATGGATATATTTCTTGATTTCTTCACTTTCACTTGGATAGTCATAACTTCTTTTAACATCTTGTTTAGTGAGCGTTAGGGCAAGAGAATAGCTAGGTATAAATCTATTCTTTCTCACTTCACCTAAATAAAGCCCATTACGTAATACTCTGATTCCTTTTAGTTCTGGGAAGTTCTTCTTAACTGCATAAAGATGTCCATTATTTTCGATGATATATGAAGGTACTTTCTTATTGAGATTCTCCTGGTAGAAAGCTTTTAAGACCTTTAAGTCCGCTAGATTAACTGAAGGTTTTATTGTACGTACTTGTTTTCTTGGGCTATTGCCTGGTTTTTTTAGTAAGGCAATAAAGTGTCCTTCTCCACGATAATGATGAGGATAACATCTCACTACTTCATCTAGATCTACACCTGGACATAAACCATTGGATTTATTTAAAGGAAGTAATTCAAAACCAAGTTCATCCACTGCATAATGAACCATTGCTTCATTTTCTTCATATGAGTAAGTACATGTAGAATAAATAACCATACCACCCTGCTTCAACATATCATAAGCACCTTTTAATAGGTTCTTTTGGATATGAGCACATTCTAATACCTTCTCTTCACTCCATGTATCTATTGCCTGTTCAAGTTTTCTAAACATCCCTTCTCCACTACAAGGTGCATCTAAGACAATCTTATCAAATGCTTCCTGAAATTGTTTAGTAAAGCGCATGGGATCTACATTTGTGACTATTGTATTATCCAAACCAAAACGTTCAATATTCTCACTTAAAATACGGGCACGAGAGGCTTCAATATCATTCGCAATTAATATACCTTCTCCAGTTAATCGAGATGCAATCTCACAGCTTTTACCTCCTGGTGCCGCACACATATCTAACACAAAATCATCAGGTTCAATAGGTAATGCATCTGCTACAAGCATCGCACTTGGTTCCTGGATATAATAAAGTCCTGCAAGAAAATAAGCACTTCTTCCCGGATGATAGTTTTCATCATAGAGATAACCATTTTCTACAATAGGATGATGTTCTACATAATTCTGATCTAGTACTCTTTCTACATTCTTCTTATTTCTATTTAAATATAAACCTTTAACCGGCTTTTCTAACAAAGCATTCTTAAAGTCATCATATTCATCTTTTAATAAAGACTTCATACGGGCATCAAATTGTTCCATAAATTCACGTCCTTTCTGAACTATTATACAAAAAAATAGATGCGTTGACTACTTTTGATATGCTACAATGTGAAAAGGAGGATCATTTAATGAGGTGTTCATGGGCTAAAAGTAAAGAAGCAATCAAATATCATGACCATCAATGGTGCAAAGAAACACATGATGAAAAAATGTTATTTAAAATGCTTGTTCTTGAAGGCATGCAGGCAGGATTATCCTGGGATACTATTTTAAAGAAGGAAGAAGCTTATAATCAGGCATTTGATGATTTTGATTATCACAAGATTGCCTCTTATTCTAAAGAAAAAATAGAATCTCTCTATGAAGCTGAAGGGATTATCCATAATCGTTTGAAGATCAATAGTATTATTAGTAATGCGAAAGCTTTCTTAAAGGTACAGGAAGAGTTTGGCAATTTTGATCATTATATCTGGTCTTTCGTAGATTTTAAGGTAATTGATCATCGTTATGTGGATGAAAAAGAGATTCCTGCAAGCGATGCACTATCTACTAAGATATCTAAAGATTTAAAGAAGCGTGGCTTCAAGTTTGTTGGTCCTGTAATTATCTATAGCTATTTACAAGCTATTGGCATTTATAATGATCATCTATTGAATTGTGAATGGAGGTAAAGGATATGACACGTATTGATGAAACTATTAAGAGACATGATAAGGGTTATAACTGTGCACAGGCTATTGCATGTACTTATTGTGATCTTGTAGGTATGGATGAAGAAACAATGTTTAAGGTAGCTGAAGGCTTAGGTCTAGGTGTAGGTTGCATGGAAGGGACTTGTGGTGCTGTTACTGGTGCATGTCTTCTTGCAGGATGTAAGAATAGTACAGGCAATCTAGATAAGCCAAATAGTAAAGCTAGTACTTATAAGTTATCTAGAGAAATCATGCAGAAATTTAAAGAAAAGAATTCTACAACTACATGTAAAGTATTAAAAGGTGTAGAAACAGGTAAGTTGTTAAGAACTTGTCCTGATTGTATTAGAGATGCTGCAGCTATTGTAGAAGAAGTATTATTTAGTGAGGAATAGTCATCTATTCCTTTTTTTGCGCACAAAAAAAGCTGAGAAATATATCCCAGCTTATTCATCAATAATTGGTGCCCTTGACCGGACTCGAACCGGTACGGGTTTGAAGCCGGCAGATTTTGAGTCTGCTATGTCTACCAATTTCATCACAAGGGCATTGACAACGTTATTATTATAGTATGCATAAGAGATGTTTTCAAGAAAAAAATGGTTTTATTTCCGCAAAGTGTTTACTCATGTCTCTACGATCTATGTAGTCGCATCTCATTTTGTGTATATTGGTAGTATTAAAAGAAATTATTTTATTTTTCACTAAATGTATTCGCTTTCTTTGCAAAAATGATTGACATTTTGTTTTAAGGCTCTTATATTAGATTCATATACAAAAAAAGACAGCGAATTGAAAAGAACATTCAGTTTTTGGATTTACAGAGAGTTCCTAGTGCTGAGAGGGAATGATCCATGTGGATGAAATACATCAAGGAGTCGGGATATTGAAATGAAGTAGGTATCCACGGGTACGACCGTTATATCGTCAGAGTATGATAGTACTCACAGAGGTCTATATAGTGATATATGGATAAAATAAGGTGGTAACGCGAAGTCCCTCTCGTCCTTATAATCGAGAGGGACTTTTTATATATCCAAAGGAGAAAAGATTATGATTATTGTATTAAAACCAAAATGTGATGAAAATGATATTAAGAAAGTAACTGACAAGATTGAAGGCTATGGTTTAGAACCACATGTTTCTACTGGTCATGAAACAACTATTATTGGTGTAATTGGTGATACTACTAAAGTAGATCCTAGAGATATTGAAGTTTCACCTTCTGTAGAAAAAGTAATGAGAGTTGAACAGCCTTATAAATTAGCTA
>OMEA01000062.1_pt1 | contig 50158 bp, 45 predicted proteins | sample 1645321 | NCBI WGS metagenome assembly OMEA01 (sample SAMEA103958151, study PRJEB25191) | human gut metagenome
AGGATACAAGATTCTCAATCTTGGCATAGGGGTTCGATTCCCCTATCGACTACATAACAACAATCCGCTGCAAATCATCGATTTGCAGCGGATTTCTTTATTATTTCTTTCTTTCCGATTCTTTCACGAAGCCATGTCTATAGGCATACAGCAGTTCTTCCAGATCGGCTATTTGCTTGCGCAACTCCCTGCCTATGTCGGTATCTGCCACGAGCATGCGTCGGTTCGACATTTCCACAATCTGTGTGGTGCTCTTGATGTCGGTGCCTCGCAGGATGGCATCCTCTGTACTGGTGAAGGGTTCATGCTGTACCAACTGGAATCCGCGCGAGTGATAAACCAAGGTGTAGCCGGCAATACCCGTCTCGTTGTGGTATGCTTTCGAGAAACCTCCGTCTATCACCATCAGCTTGCCATTGGCTTTGATGGGATTCTCGCCCTTGGTGGTGCGTACGGGCACGTGTCCGTTGATGATATGGCGGTTAGAACCAGTCACTCCAAAGGCATCCATGATATGGTCGATGACTTGCTCGTCGTCACGCAAGAGGAAGTAATAGCCTTTTTCTTCCTTATGGGTTTCTTTGTCGGTGATGAAGTATCGCTCAAAGGTAGCCATCTTGCTCTTGTCGAAGAGAGGACTGTCAGGACCGCACCATAGGTAGATGAAGTAGTCGATGGCGTATTCGCGCTCTTTAGGGTCGGAGTCAGACTGGAAGGCTGTGCGTATCTGCATGCCAGTTTGGTGCATGAGCTCGCGGCCAGCGAACTTCTTGCCAGGGAATATCTCTACCTCTTTCAGCGAACCGTCCTCATTGAGTGGGCACGATGCGTGGAAGAGCAGGTTGTCGTTGATGATGGTGTACATGCAGCCGTGCTGCAGCATTACCTTGATGTGCTTGTGCAGTTTTTCGCATACCATGAACGAATGGTGCAACTTTGCCATCAGCACCATTTCCTCTGGCGACAACTCGTAGGGTGAGGCGGGATTGATGGTAGGGAAGTGGCACGATGTCATGGGGTAGATCTTACCGTCTATCTCAATCTCCTTTTTCTCATAGTTGATGTGTTCGAAGAGTCGGCGCTTGTCCATCTTCCATTCGGGATGCTTGGCGATGAGTTGTCCCTCTATCTTAAACTGGATGATGGCAATGGCTTTGTGCATCTGGGATGTCAGGCGCTTGGTCTTCTCGTCTATGGCAGCTGCGCCACCACTCATCTTGGGCATAAATTCTGCACATTCATCATCCTTGTAGGCTTCCATGGCAAAAGTGGCCAAGGGGATAAGGTTGATGCCGTAGCCTTCTTCCAAGGTGGAGAGGTTGGCATAGCGCAGGCTCAGACGGATCACGTTGCAGATGCAGGCGTCATTGCCTGCGGCAGCTCCCATCCACAGCACGTCGTGGTTGCCCCATTGTATATCCCAACTGTGGTAATGGCGCATCTTGTCGAGGATGATGTGTGCACCTGGTCCACGGTCGTAGATGTCGCCCAGGATGTGCAGCTGGTCTATGGCAAGCCGTTGTATCACATTGGCTATGGCGATGATGAAGTCGTCGGCACGTCCTGTCGATATGATGGTGTCGACGATGACGTTGACATAGGCTGTCTTGTCATGGTCTTCGGTATGTTCGTGCAGGAGTTCCTGTATGATGTAAGAGAAGTCGCATGGCAGCGACTTTCTCACCTTCGAGCGGGTGTATTTGCTCGACACATCACGACATACTGCCACGAGCTGGTGCAGTGTGATGTGGTACCAGTCGTTGATGTCTGATTCGTTTTGCTTTACCAGTTCCAGTTTCTGCTCAGGATAGTATATGAGCGTACATAATTCACGTTTTTCAGCTTCGCGCAAGGTGTTGCCGAAGAGTTCGTTCACCTTTCGCTTGATATTTCCCGATGCGTTTTTCAGTACATGTAGGAAAGCCTCGTATTCGCCGTGGATATCAGCCAGGAAGTGTTCTGTGCCTTTAGGAAGGTTGAGAATGGCTTGCAAGTTGATGATTTCGGTGCTGGCTTCTGCCACTGTCGGGAACGACTGTGCCAATAGTTGCAGATAACGCATATCTTTGTTTATGTCGTAATGTTTCATTCGCTGATAAAGTTAAGTTCTACATATCTTTTGCAAAGTTAGCTTAAAATTCAGACTTAACAAAGTTTTTACTGAAAAAAGTGTTTCAAACAATAGTTATGTAACTGAATTTTCGCAAGTTCTAAACTTGCAAAAGATCAAATCAGATTGAGATATACAACAAACGGGAGACAAACGAAACCTGTTCGTTTGTCTCCCGCTATATTTATTTGAGAGTAGGGGATGATTACTTCTTCAGAACCTTAACGGTAGTACCGTCATTGCGCTCTACGATGTAAACACCAGCCTTGCTCATACCAGATACCTGCTGACCGCTAAGGTTGTAAACAGCCTTTACACCACTCTGAGTTGTAACAGTCTGAGGCTTGTTGATGCCTGTGGTTGCACCCTTGATATTCAGAACATAAACATTCTGTGTCTTCAAGTCGTTAGAGGTAATAGTGATAGTTGCTTTACAACCACCTTCAGCTTCTTCGAGAGTTTTGCTGATATAAGCCCCATTTCCGTCTGATTCAACTTCAATATCATTTAAGTTAACAACGCCATTGGCATTGGCTGTGTATTCTGTTTTACCAGCTTCAAACAACTCTGTATTATTCAACTTCAATGACTTTAAGTTCGCATTGTAGATGAGACTCAAGTCATCAATATAGATGTAGTCAGGATTGTTTGCATCTTTGCTCGCAATGCCTGGTTCAGCGTTTGTAGAAATAGTTACAAGAATAGCCTTTGGGTTTATAACTTTAATTTCATGATTCTCGTCTTCTTTTGGTTTGTAACTATCATAATCAAAGTTGGCTGTCACTTTTTGCCAAACATCTGTTCCTTCAATAGTCTTGTTAGCTGCTACAGCAACAATGTTACTATATGTTTTATCTTCTGGGTCCTGATAATAAGTTCCATCAGTAATGACGGCTCTAATAGAAGCATATTTGCTTGACAAATTGTTTTGTCCCTGCTTAAAACGACACCAAAATTCTACAGCATCAGGCTTTGCTGTGAATGTTGTATAGAATGGATCACCTTTATCATCTTTTTCGTTGTGGCTAAGATTCAAGAAAGCACAATTCTTTGTGTCTTTTGCTTTCCTTGCTCCAGCTTGAATTCTTCCAGTAGTAACAGTGCCGTTGGCAGGGGTGTTTATTAGTGGAAGAGCAGACTTAATGAGGAGGCATTTCTCACCGATTATTTCGTCTGTGGTTCTCACATCGGTGGATTCAAATGACTGTTTTTGGCGTCTTGCAGTATTATATAAAAAAGATGTTGTATGCGCACTTGTAAATGAATGCCAGTGATCGGCTTCTTGAGTGGTATAACCCTCAAACTTTGCCTCGTGGAAATTTTCGAAATCAGAATTAGGTATATATGCACCTGCAGATGTGAAATTAACTGTTATGTCCATGCCCATAGCGTTAATTACTATATCTGCACCTAATTTATTGTCACCAACGACTGCATTGAGGGTAATATTTACTTCTGTTTCTCGTAAATCTCCTTCTCCTTCGCTATTAGCCTGAATAGTTGTAGGTCCATCGAATGTTAGATTAGTAAGGTTTCCATTTTCTACAGCATCTACATCTTTTACATCAATGGTTCCAACAGGCATACCTCCAAAAACAAAATCTTTAATGATCAGTTCGTATTTACCATCATTTTGTTTGTTGACAGTGATGTTAGATTCCTGATTTACGTTCAGATTCAAATCTTTCACAATAACATTTAGTTTACCTGAATAATCAGTTGCCTGCATTGTTAGTGCGCAAAACATTGTCAACACACAAGTTATTAATTTCTTCATTTTTAATTCCCTTTCTTTTATTATAAATGATTATGTGATTATTTCAATTGATATATCAGTCCTATTTCACCATAGATGGGGTACATAGGCTGTTCGATGACATCGAAACTTTTCTTAAAAACCTCTGAGAGTCCCCAGGTAAGTCCAGCGAAACCACCCCAGCGTTTAGAAAAATACCAGTCAACACCAGCATCGATTCCAAACTGCCAGTTGCGCATATCGTCAGAGAAGTCGAAGTCGCCGCGTGAATTGGCATCATCTCCCAATTCTATCTTTGGACCAGTAGGGCTGCCTTCACGGAGATAACCATCATAGGCATAGCCGTTGAACTTGTGAGAGCTGACGTATGAGAAGTAGGGGCCTAACTTTAGGCGTACCTTATCACTCAAATCATACGTAGCTTGTACTGGGATTGTACCCAAACTTTGGTCAACTTGCGTCATCACTCTGCCCGTGAACATACCCTCGATAGTCTCTCCACCCTGAACCATTTTCATGTGATAGTTCTTTACAGTGGCATCTACTTTCATACCTTTGTTCTCGAAGTGGAGACCGAACATGATTCCCCAACGATCGTTAAAAGGGTGGAAGGCATCCACACCCAGCATAAAGTTAGGGCGCAGGCTATAGCTGTTCATCTTTCGGATAGTGGACGGCATTCCGATAGGAGCTGTTCCACCCAGATTATAAGCAGCACGGGCATAATAGCTGTAGTTATGCAGTAAGTCGGCTGGCTTCCATGCGTATGTTGCAATACTGATTGCAAACAGCGAAAGTGCCATGAATATCTTTTTCATTCTTTGTTGGCTTTATCGTTTATTATTTTATTCTGCATTGGCGCATTTGATGCTGTAGTTGTCTATCCATAAGGTACTACCAATAGCACCTTCGAAGATTGCCCCATCGATGCTCGATGAACTTACAATGGCCAAGTTGTAGCCTCTGTTGGCAAGTTTTACGGGGTCTATAACCTTACCTGGCTGCATGGTAAAGTTGATGTTAAAAGCTGTCCATTCAGGTGTATCATCAATCTTTCCTAAATCTGCTATAGATATAATTTGTTCGCTTGACAGAACATCGTCTCCATGAAGAACAAAAGGCTTTCCTTCTGCGTCGTGATTATCGTAGAATACAGCATAGATAGAACCAAAGTCTTTTTTGTTTTGTTCTGTTCCGTACTTATCGGTAAATACCTCTCCACGCTTATATTTGTAGAAACCATTGAAGGATATTGGTTGTGAAGAGACTGGCAGACCAAATTTTGTAGCCAAAACTCCTTTAACACCAGCAGCATTGGCAACCAATGCTTTGGACATATCAAATTCGCCAATGAACAAGTTTCCTGCAGCAATAGGCATCTTCATTCTTCTACCAAAATCACCCGTTTCTCTTGTAGTGAGCTTTACACAGGTTTCGTGTCCTTGCTCACTGAATGGAACAGTAGGATATTCTTCTGGTGTAGCACTTCCTTTGGCAAGTCTATAGCCAGGGTTTCCGTTGGCCCAATTGTTTAACAGGTTTCCTTCAGAGTCAACATCGCTCCATACGTAATATTTGTTGGCAGGTGCAGGAGAAACATTGAGGAAGAAATGATCGAAATTATACTCCATGATATCCTTGTTCGACACGAAGTTGATGCGGTAGGAACGCTTATACTGCTTATCTTCTGATGTTACTGTATACACGATAGGTCCATTGCTGAAATCTTGTTCTGATCCATTGTCGGGATAAATGGTTGCTCCTGGTGTCATGCGGAACTTGGGAGCTAAAGATGTAAGGTCGGTACTTTTACGCACCACGAAGTTGATGTCTTCAGCTGTAGATAAAACACTTACCAGTGTATCACTCTTCTGGAAAAACATTTCCAGCGGATTATCTAAATGGATGTAAGCTTGTTCAATGTCACACTCTGCGTTGAGAGGTTCCTCTTTAAAACAAGAAGTGAGGGTAGTGCTTAACAAGGTAGCAACTACAATCTTTTGTATATGTCTCATATATAAATATATAATCTTAAAATTCTGATGCAAAGTTACGACAAAAACTTAAGTTGTGCAAATGTTTTTAAAGAAAAAGCTATATTTAGCGTAAAAACGTTCATAAAATAGGAGTTTATTATATGTTTGATAATCAAAAGGATAACAAGATTCTTGTTTAAAGGAAAAAGGATGTTTAAAGGAAAAAGGTAACTACTCTGCACACCCTATAGCCATAAGTAGTAATTTTAATACTATTCAACTAAAATCGTTAAACCACATTGAAATCTCCGTTCAAAGCCTTTGAACGGACATTCAAAGCCTCTGAACGGACATTCAAAGACTCTGAACGGACATTCAAAGACTTTGAACGGACATTCAAAGCCTTTGAACGGAGATTTTATAGGCTAAAGAAAACATTTATATAGTATGTATTGAACTTTAGCAAGCTCAGAAATGATAGTAGTTGGAGAAGTTTATCACTCTCTTCGGCATTGAAAGTGATGGTCAATAGCCTTAAAGGAATGAATATATGATTGGGATAAAAAAAAAGACCAGTTCTCGGAAGAGAACCGGTCCTTGGTATTTATAAGTGATATCTATTATGATTCAACTTATGCAGAAGACAGGCTGATGATTAAGCCTTGCCCTCCATCTGAGCCTTGAGCTTAGCAAGAGCATCGATGTCACCGAGAGAAGTACCAGCTGCTACGTTGTTGATAGCTGCTGTCTCGTTCTTGCGTGCACCACCGTTGTTGTGCTTGCGTGGAGCTGTTGCCTTAACATCGTCCTTGCCCTCCTCGAATGTACGAGAGTGAGAGAGGATGATACGCTTGGTCTCCTTAACGAATTCGATTACCTGGAAGTCGAGCTCCTCGCCCTTCTTAGCCTGGCTGCCGTCTTCCTTAACGAGGTGCTTTGGAGTAGCGAAGCCTTCACCACCCTCAGCGAGTGTGATAACGGCACCCTTGTCCATCAACTCTGTGATAGTACCCTTGTGTACAGAACCTGGAGTGTAGATTGCCTCATACTCATCCCATGGGTTCTTCTCCAACTGCTTGTGGCCGAGGCTCAAACGACGGTTCTCCTTGTCGATTTCGAGAACTACTACGTCGATAGGAGCACCTACTGTTGTGAACTCAGATGGGTGCTTAACCTTCTTGGTCCAAGAGAGGTCAGAGATGTGGATCAAACCATCAACACCTTCCTCGAGCTCTACGAAGATACCGAAGTTAGTGAAGTTGCGTACCTTAGCTGTGTGCTTGCTGCCTACAGGATACTTCACCTCGATGGTCTCCCATGGGTCTTCCTTCAGCTGCTTGATACCCAAGCTCATCTTACGCTCAGCGCGGTCGAGAGTCAAGATAACTGTCTCTACCTCGTCGCCAACCTTCATGAAGTCCTGAGCTGAACGCAAGTGCTGGCTCCAAGACATCTCAGATACGTGGATAAGACCCTCTACACCAGGAGCGATCTCTACGAATGCACCGTAGTCAGCCATAACGACTACCTTACCCTTCACGTGGTCGCCCACCTTCAGGTTAGCATCGAGAGCATCCCATGGATGTGGAGTGAGCTGCTTCAGACCAAGAGCGATACGCTTCTTCTCCTCATCGAAGTCGAGGATAACAACGTTGATCTTCTGGTCGAGAGCTACAACCTCATGTGGATCGCTTACGCGGCCCCAAGAGAGGTCTGTGATGTGGATCAATCCGTCTACGCCACCGAGGTCAACGAATACACCGTAAGAAGTGATGTTCTTAACGGTACCTTCGAGGATCTGACCCTTCTCAAGCTTGCTGATGATCTCTTTACGCTGTGCCTCCAACTCCTGCTCGATAAGAGCCTTGTGAGAAACAACAACGTTGCGGAACTCCTGGTTGATCTTTACAACCTTGAACTCCATTGTCTTGCCTACGAATACGTCGTAGTCGCGTATAGGGTGAACGTCGATCTGGCTTCCTGGCAAGAAAGCTTCGATACCGAAAACGTCAACAATCATACCACCCTTAGTGCGGCACTTGATGTAACCCTGGATAACCTCCTCGTTGTCGAGAGCTGCGTTAACACGCTCCCAAGACTTGCTCAAGCGAGCCTTCTTGTGAGAAAGTACCAACTGACCCTTAGTGTCCTCCTGGTTCTCTACGTAAACCTCAACCTTGTCGCCTACCTTGAGGTCTGGGTTGTAACGGAACTCAGAAGCTGGGATGATACCGTCGCTCTTGTAACCGATGTTTACGATAACTTCCTTCTTGTCGGCAGCGATAACTGTACCTTCTACTACCTGGTGCTCGCTTACCTTGTTAAGGGTTTCGTCATAGGCCTTCTCGAGGTCCTCTTTGCTGACGTTTGCGTTGCCGCCATTCTCGAACTCGTCCCAATTGAAGTCGTCCAATGGCTTTACGTTCTTTAAATCTGACATAAAAATAATAATTAAATTTTAAATTAATAAAGTTAGACTTTATGTGAATAAATATAAATCGGGCGCAAAATTACTCTTTTTTTGTGAATTAGAGCAATCTTGCGCCCGATATTGTTGTCGCTTTATGTTTTTTTAACTTCTTGTTTGGAACCTTGTGGTTCTTTTAGCCTTTATACCTTAACTGAAGTTTCGCATGTGGTTCAAGTACGGGCTGAAGGCCCAAAAGCTCCTAGCCCAGGGCATCGCCCTGGGTATAATGGCAATCAGCAATGCGCCCTGTAAGGGCAACAGCTTTATATATTGCCTGGAGTTTTAAAGCTTTTGCCCTTACAGGGCGACAGGTTACCGCCCCAAACAACCCAGGGCGATGCCCTGGGCTAAGAGCTTCTGCCCTTTCAGGGCGTGTGGGGCTTACTTGCGAAACTTGAATACCTTAATAAATAATAAGGTGTAGCTGTCCTTAGCATCGAGTTTATCTGATTCTCATCTTTATCACCTTGCTGTTTTGGCGTATGATGACGATGCTGTTGGCATTGGTCTGCGAAGGAGTCAACTTTCTTCCGTCGATGCTATATACATCGTAAGGCTTAGAAAAGTCGATGAAGTCTTTTGGCTCTGTTGTCGTTTCCTTAATGCCTGTAGAATTCTTGGTTCCTGTGATGGTGGCCTTCTTGATTTCCCAGGTGCAGCACATATTGTCATCACTGGTGTAACGGAAGAATATTGTTGACTTTGTTCCACAGTAGTGGGACAGGTCGAATGTGAAATCATAGAATATCCAATAGTTTGATTCTTTAACCTTAAAGTCTGACAATGGCGAGATATCTACAGCACCATCTTCTGGTTCTACACTTCTTACTAAGATAGAGAGATAGTCCAGTGCTTTGCTGTCTGCAAAGTTGACAGCCTGACTGATGGTGAGCTTAGCATCGTCATAGCCTGTCAGGTCCATCTCTGGCAAAGTGAGTGTTGCTTCTGCAGCATGCTTGCTCTTATTGCTTTTGTTGTAGGCAGTTGCTTGCCAACCATATTGACTGGTGCGTGTCCATATATTGTCATGAGGACTGTCATTGCTGATGATGTTCTCTTTGCATCCGCCATCATTAGCAGTGAAGGTGGCTTGATAGACATTCACCTCGGTAGCGTCAGGGTTGGGGTCTGGGTCGATAGAGCCACCGCCTCCGCCATCTCCATTCACGTAACTTGAAGATTTGACGGTAGTCTCAGGATTAAACGCTATGTTGGTGCTGTCGCCCCATACGTATTCCATCAGATTAGGGAAGTCGACATAAGGATTTCGGTTTCCCTGAATCTTAGCTACATCATTGTTGCGCTTAATTTCTACATCGTTAGGCTTGTCAGCCTTAGCCCACTGGATATAGAGCTTGTATGCCCATTCTTTAAGAGTGGGGTAGGCTCCTTGTTGCAGTATCTGGAGAGCTTGATCTCCTACCCAGTTATAATCCTGATAAGCGGTAGCCATATACATGTAGCCACGGGCAAAGTCTCCTTTCCATGGAGCTGCAGGCTCCCAATACTTTTTGCCATCTGTTCCTTCACCTACTTTGGTCCAGCCGTTGCCTTTATCTCCGCTGACGACTATTCCCATTGGGTAATTACTCTTCGTAGTGTTTATTTCTTTTTTGCAAGGCATCAGGTTGTAAAGATCCTTATATGCCTGAACAGTTGCTCCGCCCCACCAGCTTTTGGGGAACGAATGCTCAATATTCATACCTGCGCCGGCTGCACCTTGAGAAGTGGACTTTACCCATTCTTTTTCCGCAGAGTAACGGTCGATGAAGTATCCGTTTTCATTACGATCGGTAGACCAAAAGCCCCACCAGGTATGCCCATAGTCAGAACCATAGCTCAGCACATTGGCTTTTTTGATAATGTCATGTATCGCAGTCTTCAGTTCAGCGCCTTTTTTGCCTTTGAGTGAACTGTAATAGCCTTCGGGAATCTGTGCCAGCATAGGGAGTGCCGGCATTACACTTACCAAGAAAGCAAGTGACAAACGTAGTAATTTTTTCTCATATAATTAATCGTTATTATATTGTTTTGGCGCAAAGTTACAAAATCTTTTTATAAGTTACAACTTTTTGCACAAGATTTTGATAGCGTATATGCTATTGTCATGATAATGTTATGGGTTGATAGTAAACTTGTAAAAAAGTCTGGCAACAGGAGCTGTTCCCCGAAGGGATGATAAACAAAAAAAATGATGCATAAGCCACCATGTGACTCATACATCATTTTCTAAATTCATTTCTCTGTTCAGAGGTTATTTCTGCAGAGGTATCTTCTTGACGCGACGCTCGTGACGGCCACCCTCAAAGGTAGCTTTGAAGAACTCGTCGAGGATAGCCTCGGCAGTCTTGTTGTCAATGAAACGTCCAGGAAGCACGATTACATTGGCATCATTGTGCTGACGGATAAGTTGGGCGATATCCTTGTTCCAAGCCAAGCCCGCACGTACACCCTGGTGCTTGTTAAGAGTCATAGCCATACCTTCACCGCTGCCGCAGATACCGATACCAGGATAGACATCTCCATTCTCAATGCCTTCTGCCAGAGCATGGGCAAAATCAGGATAGTCTACGCTTTCGTCGCTATATGTGCCATAATCCTTAACAGGATAACCCTTCTTTTCTAAATACTGCAAAACGAATTGCTTCATTGGAAAACCTGCGTGGTCGCTGGCCAATCCTACTGTCTTTACTTCCATAATCATTACGTTTTAAGTTATTTACTCTGCCAAGAATGCCTTCACTTGCTTGTAGACATTCTCGCCTGTATATCCCAATTTCTCATCGAGCACCTTGTATGGGGCGGAGAAGCCAAAGGTCTCCAAGCCGAATACCTTGCCGTTGGCACCTACCAGTCCCTCGAGTGTGACAGGCAAACCTGCTGTCATACCGAAGATCTTGGCGTTCTTAGGCAATACGCTCTCCTGATATTCCTTGCTCTGGCTGCGGAACAAGCCCTCTGAAGGAGCACTTACCACGCGTACCTTGATACCGTCCTTGCGCAAAGCCTCGGTACCAGCCTCCAATGTAGAAACCTCAGAACCGCTTGCTACGAGGATAACATCTGGATTCTCGTCGCTGCCAGCCACGATATAGGCACCCTTGGCTGCCTGCTCGTAGTCGTTGCCCTCTGGCAGTTTGGCTATGCCCTGGCGAGAGAAGATGAGCGCTGTAGGAGTATCGATGTTCTCCATAGCGAGCTTCCAGCAAACTGTTGTCTCGTCGGCATCAGCTGGGCGGAATACGCGTACACTGTCCTTGCCGGCATGGTTCTTCAACTTTTCCATCAAGCGAATCTGTGCCTCCTGCTCTACAGGCTCGTGGGTAGGTCCGTCCTCACCCACACGGAATGCATCGTGAGTCCAGATGAACTTGACAGGAACCTGCATCAAGGCTGCGATACGAATAGCTGGTTTCATATAGTCGGAGAATACAAAGAATGTACCCATTGCTGCTATCACGCCACCGTGAAGCATCATACCGATACACATATCAGCCATGGTAAGTTCGGCTACACCAGCCTGGAAGAATGCTCCAGAGAAGTCACCACGTACCATGCTCTTGGTCTTCTTGAGGAAGCCGTCGGTCTTGTCGGAGTTAGAGAGGTCGGCAGAAGCGCAGATCATGTTAGGAACCTGTTCTGCCAAAACACCCAAACAAGCAGCAGATGCTGCACGGGTGGCAGAACCTGCCTTCTGTTCTATCTTGCTCCAGTCTACCTTTGGAGCCTTGCCAGAGAACCACTCATCCATCTGGGCGCTCTTCTCAGGGTTGGCCTTGCGCCATTCTGCCTCGGCAGCCTTACGCTCGGCAACAATCTTCTTCAACTCCTCGGCACGCTTGGCGTAGAGTTCTTTTACATCGTCGAAGATAACGAATGGATTCTCTGGGTTGCCACCGAGGTGTTTGATAGTATTGATATAGGCATCTCCACCGAGAGGAGCGCCATGAGTATTGATGCAAGCCTCATAGCTTGTACCATCGGCACGCAAGGCTCCCTTGCCCATCACGGTTTTACCAATGATAAGGGTAGGACGCTCCTGCTCCTGCTGAGCTGCTGTGAGGGCTTCACGAATCTGAGCTACGTCGTTGCCATTAATCTTGATGACATTCCATCCCCATGCCTTATACTTCATCTCGGTGTTTTCGGTCATCACAAGGCCACACTCTGTAGAAAGTTGGATATCGTTGGAGTCGTAGAACATGATGAGGTTGTTCAAACCCAGGTTGCCTGCAATACGGCCTACACCCTGAGAGATTTCCTCCTCTACGGCACCATCAGAGATGTATGCATAGATTTTGTGCTGCATCATGGTAGAGCCCAAACGTGCCTCAAGGAACTTCTCGGCTACGGCAGCACCAGCTGCAATGGCATGTCCCTGACCCAATGGACCGCTTGAGTTCTCAATGCCACGAGCTACATCAAGCTCTGGATGTCCTGGAGTTACAGAACCCCACTGACGGAACTGCTGAAGGTCGTCCAAGGTAAAGAAGCCACGCATGGCCAAACCTGCATAGAGCATAGGGCTCATGTGACCAGGATCGAGGAAGAAACGGTCGCGGCCTGTCCATGTTGGGTCTGATGGGTCGTATACCAAGAACTCAGAGAAGAGTACATTGATGAAGTCTGCACCACCCATAGCACCACCTGGGTGACCAGAGTTAGCTTTTTCTACCATAGAAGCAGCCAGAATACGGATATTATCGGCTGCATGATTCATAACTTTAATGTCGTTCATAAACACAAATTCTATTAAATATTTTGTATGGTCTTACTTGTGATTTTGAATTTTTCCACAAATATACTATTTTATTTTTAAAACAACAATAGATTTTGCCGGAATTTTCACTTTTAGCGCTTTTTTACTTATTTTGGCATCCTTGAATACTGAAGGCTTGACGTTTTGAGGGTGTTGTTTAGTTTATTAGGTCTTTGATACGAATTCAGGATTATGGTTTCTTGTTGGCTACTGCTGCCTGCTCGATAGCCAGTCCTGCCTTATAGGTCTCAATGTACTTGTCGAAGCCCGCCACGTCTAATTAATGCTTCTTTTTCTGTCCGTAGTATGCATTGGGCCCATGTTTACGGCTGAAGTGCTTCTCTACGAGCAGAGGGTTCATGGTGGTATTCTTGTTTACCGTGAAAGAGATGAACGCCATCTTGGCAACCTGTTCTGCCACTACTGCATGATAAACAGCCTCGTCGGCATCCTTGCCCCAAGTGAAAGGACCATGGTTCTTTACCAATACACCTGGGGTATGAACAGGATTGATGTTTCCCTTCTTGAAGCGGTCTACAATAACCACTCCTGTATTGTGTTCGTATTCTGCCATCTGGTCGGCAGTCATATCGTCGGTGCAAGGTATGCAGTCGTGAAAATAGTCGGCATGAGTGGTGCCGATATTAGGGAGGTCCATACCTGCCTGAGCCCAGGCTGTGGCATAGGTGGAGTGGGTGTGTACGACACCTCCCAATTCAGGGAAAGCACGATATAATACCAGGTGGGTAGGAGTATCGGATGAAGGGTTGAGATCGCCTTCCACTACCTTTCCTGTGGCTAAGTCAACTACCACCATGTCGCTTGCCTTCATTGTTTCGTAACTCACTCCTGATGGTTTGATGACTACAAGACCTTTCTCGCGGTCGATTGCGCTCACATTGCCCCAGGTGAAGAGAACGAGGTGATGCTTCACAAGGTCAAGATTGGCATTGAATACTTTTACTTTTAATTCTTCTAACATCGTTTCTAATGTTTTTTGTTGAAATATCGTCAATTATTGAGTTAGGGAGTTGGGTTAAGGAGTTTAGACACTTCTCTTTTTATCCAAGCAAATAAAGGTTTACTTGAGTTTAAACGAAGGATCCTGTGCGTAAGCTTTCTTGTTGAAGCGATAGAGAGCAGCTCCGCGTCGTGAGCCAGCTTTGTCTATCAGTTCGGTCTTTTCTATGAAGTCGATATCCTTGATACGTTTACGGAAGTTGCGCTTGTCAATCTCTTCGTCCATCACCGCCTCGAAAACATGTTGCAGTTGGGTGAGGGTAAATAGATTGGGCAGAAGTTTGAAACTCAAAGGTTCTGTGTTGATGCGTCGGCGTATCTGGCTGATGGCATCTTGTATCATCTGGTTATGGTCGGAGTAGAGTTGGGGCAAGTCCTTAAGGCTTACCCATTCCAAACCATACTGTTCTCTGAGCTTGTCGTCATAGTCTACCACATTGATGAGGGTACAATAGGCAACCGATATAACTCGTTCGCCCGGGTCACGGTCTATATTGCCGAATGCTCCTACCTGTCTGATGTATAGGTTTTTCATACCTGTCAGGTCGAGAATGACACGGTTGGCAGCTTCTTCGAGGCTTTCGTGTTGTCCTACGAATCCACCATAAAGGGACCATTCGTCTCTTCCTGGGTCCATCTTGCGTTTACCTATCAATACTTGAAGGTTCTTTCCGTTAAAACCGAAGATGATGCAGTCAACAGCGACGAAGACTTTAGTATATTCTTTATAAAATTGAGTCATGTTTATAATAATATGTTATGATTCTATGGAATTCTTGTCGGGCACACTGAGTGATACTACACGACCACCATTGTTGGTCAGACAAACTTCCATGCCTTTATTGTTCTTCAACACAATCAGCTTGGTATCTTTGCCATAGATGGTTGAGTCGAAAGCGGCAGGATTGAGACCTGACAGAGTAAGAGCAGATGTAGGTGCTGACGACCCACCTGAAGAGAGCATAGCCGACATGAGGCCCACTCAAATAATAAGTTTTTGAAATTCTTCATTTTAAGGTACTGTGTTAGTTGCCATTTTGTTTTGGGTGTAAAATTACATTAATTATTTTAAAGTTGTATCATTTTTGCTAAAGTATTTTTCAGGTAAAGTGTGTCTTTAACACTATTTGTATCAAATAAAAGAGCAAGTCCTTGTTTTTGTAAAGAACTTGCTCTTATTTGAGTGATATAATCGTTAATTATAAAATCTTAATATAATCGCTATATATAATAATGTATTTATTTGAAAAGCTGTTGTTAGCATACCTTGTGTGATCCTTCAGAGATGATGACAGGATAAACTTCAGGTTCATGACCATATTTGGCTGCAAATTTAGCTTTTGTATCTACAATGAACTTATCGTAGATGTCATCCTTTACAAGGTTGATGGTACAGCCTCCGAAGCCACCACCCATAATACGGCAGCCTGTTACACCATTCTCTTTGGCTACGTCATTCAGGAAGTCAAGTTCCTCACAACTAACCTCGTATTCCTTGCTCAAACTATTGTGTGTCTCGTACATCTTCTGACCAACAGTTTCGTAGTCACCTTTCTCAAGAGCATCGCATACTGCCAGCACGCGGTCTTTCTCGCCCAATACGAAATGAGCACGGCTGTAGTCTTCTTCGCCCACTTCTGCACGGACCTCTTCAAGTTGTTCCCATGTGCAGTCGCGCAAGGTCTCAAACTTGGCTTCAGGATGTTTGGCAGCAATATGCTTTACCACGTTCTCGCAAGAGTTACGACGATCGTTGTATGGTGACCCCGCCAACTCGTGTTTTACTTTAGAGTTGACCAGACAGAGTTTGTAGCCCTTTGGCTTGAATGGGAAATACTCAAATTCGCGGCTATTGCAGTCGAGACGCATGAGTTTGCCTTCCTTTCCGAATACGCTGGCAAACTGGTCCATGATACCGCAGTTGACACCTACATATTTATGTTCTGTAGCCTGACCTGCCAAGACAAGATCCCACTTAGAAATCTTGTTGTCACCAAACAAGTCGTTCAAGGCAAAGGCGAAACAACTCTCAAGAGCAGCAGAAGAAGACATACCAGCACCGAGAGGCACATCACCATAGAAGGCCGCATTGAAGCCTTTCACATCTACGCCCAAAGCCTTCATTTCCTGACATACACCATAGATGTAGCGTGCCCATGAAGCGCGTGGACCCTCAGGGTCGTCTACCTTGAACTCCACACGGTCCTTCAAGTCGATAGAGTAGAGCATGACAGTGTTAGTTCCGTTAGGACGGATTTCAGCCATGATACCTTTGTCTACTGCACCGGGGAAAACGAATCCTCCATTATAATCAGTATGCTCACCAATCAGGTTGATACGACCTGGTGACATATAAATGTTTCCAGTTTTGCCGTCGAAATGCTTAATGAAGCGGCTTCTTACTTTTTCAATATCCATAATCAGTTAAGTTTTTTTAGTTGTTCATTAAAGATTTGTCGGTTATATAAAAGCCCTAAGGCATTAAAAACCTCAGGGCTATCATATTTCGTAGTTTTTATTCTACAGGAATATCCTTGTTGACATTCTTGCAGCCTGCTACAGCATAGAACAGCATGTATGCCATACAGATGAGAGGCACAATATAACTTGTCATATAGCCTCCATTATCAGCGATGAAGTTCTGTACCAATGGAATTAATCCACCACCTACTACCATCATCATGAAGATACCAGAAGCCTGGGCGGTATATTTACCAAGACCCTCGGTAGCAAGATTGAAGATAGATGCCCACATGATGGATGTGCAGAGACCGCAGAGAACCAGGAACATGGCAGCAATAGGTACGGTTACCATCTGGAAGGAAGTACCAGTGAATACAGGCATTTCAACCGTTGTAGACTTACCCAAAAGAACTGCGAGAAGAATGAAAATGATGCCGGCACCATTGGCACAAATCATCATCTGGCGACTTGATACCTTATCAGCGATAAAGCTCGAGCAGAGACGGCCTACCAACATCAAGAGCCAGTAGGTACCTGCTACGAATCCACCGATAGCGGCAGCATTAGCCAATACGACTCCGTTGATCAAACCACCGCCATTGGCTGTAGTGTCAGAGATGTAGAAATTCAATGTACCAGGAATACCTACTTCAACGCCTACATATACGAAGATGGCGAGAACACCAAGGTTGAAGTGACGGAATGCCCAAGGTGAGTGCTCGAATACAGTCTTGTCTGTAGTCTTGCCCATCTCTGGATCCTGAATAGGAATGAAGATCAAGATGAAGAAGGCTGCTGCGAATACAGCAAGGGCGATGTAAAGTACCAGATTTACATCTACCATCTTTGTGTTGGCTGTTACGGTTCCGATAAGTGCACCTACGAGCATAGGAGTTAATGTACCAGACAAGCTGTTGAGCGTACCTCCTATGAGGTTCAACTGGTTACCACGATTGCCACCGCCACCGAGAAGGTTCAGCATAGGATTCACTACTGTATTCAGAATACATACAGCGAAACCAGAGATGAACGCTCCGAAGAGGTAAACGGCGAAACCAGAGATATCGGCACCGAACTTACCAGAAATGAACTGGATGAATACGCCTACAAAACCAGTAGCAATACCGGTGAGGGCAGTCTTCTTGTAACCAATCTTGGTGAGCAACTTGCCTGCGGGTATACCCATGAAGAGATAAGCTAAGAAGTTCATGGCGTTACCCAACATACCTATCATGTTGGCACTACCGCTGTCGGCGAATACATTTTTCCAGATGACTCCGATAGGAGCTGCCAGGTTCGTTACAAACGAAATCATAGCGTAAAGAAACATCATCGTGATGATGGCGATGATATTACCATTTTTGTTTTGGCTTTCCATTTTTAATTGTTTGATAGTTGATATTGTTATTATTTAATTATTCCGGGTTTGTTCTCATCGTAAAAAAGAATACAGCTCTATATTATAATCTATATTAAGAATGTTATTCAAGAATATGATTTTCTTTAGGAAATGTGGTTGCTTTTTTTCAAACGAGAAAATGGAGCAGACGCTTTTCGAATACCTGCTCCATATATATAATAAGGTGTTATTTCTCTACACCAAACTTATAAATAGTTTTCTGTGTGTAGGTGTCGCCTGGTTTCAAGCGGCAACTTGGGAAGTATGGATGGTTAGGTGTGTCAGGGAACTTCTGTGCCTCGAAGCAAACAGCGCTGCGGCGTGGGAATGTGGCGCCATGCTGACCAGAGATACCTGCCAGGAAGTTGCCTGTATACATCTGCAAGCCTGGTTCGGTGGTGTAAACCTCCATTGTGCGGCAACTGACAGGATCCTTGATCTTTGCTGCGAAACTCAACTCGCCTTCCTCTTTCTTATTGAGAACGAAGTTGTGGTCGTAGCCTTGTCCGTTCTTTATCTGCTCGTTGTCGGCATCGATGTCCTGGCCTATGGTCTTTGGAGTACGGAAATCGAAAGGAGTACCCTCTACCTTGAGAATTTCACCGGTAGGGATGGAAACCTTGTCTATAGGGAGATAATAGTCTGCGTTTACCTGACAGATAATGTTGTCGATAGTAGGTGTTGGGTTGGCAATTCCCTGAATAGAGAAGAATGCGTGGTGTGTCAGGTTGACTATTGTCAACTTGTTGGTTGTTGCCTGATACTTGATGACAAGCTCATCGTCATCTGTCAAAGTATAAGCCACCCATACGTTCAACTCACCGGTAAAACCTTCTTCGCCATAAGGACTTGTATATTTGAGAACTACAGCATTGCTGCTTACCTGCATGGCATCCCATACGTGTGCATGAAATCCTGTAGGACCGCCATGAAGATGGTTAGAACCGTCATTGCGAGCCAACTGGTATTCCTTGCCATGGAGTGTGAACTTGCCATCCTTGATGCGGTTTCCGTAGCGGCCAATAAGTACGCTCAGGAAAGGCTCAGGAGAATTGATGACATCCTGTATATTGTCATGTCCTTGAATAAGATTGGCGTAATTTCCGTCCTTGTCGGGCATCATGATGGCTACAATGGCGCCTCCATAATTGGTTACGGCAACCTCATTACCGTTACTGTTTTTCAGTACGAACAAGTCTGTCTGCTTGCCATTGACTGTGGTCTGAAAATCTTCTCTTTTCAGACCGCACTTATTTGCTGGTTCTGTATTCATAATATCCCAATTGTTTAGTTATTCGAATGTTTTAAAGTTACATACTGCAAAGTAAATAAAAAAAAATGATTACAACAAATTTTTTTGCAACTTATTTGATTTAAAAAAACTAAAATATATTATGCCAGCAAATCGGCTACCACATAGCTCGAACCTCCCACGAAGATGAAGTCGGTATTCTTTGCTTCTCTTTTGGCAGCTTCAAATGCTTCTTTTACAGACAGATATGTGTTGCCAGCAAGGTCATGTTCCTGTGCCATCTTGCATAGCTTTTCCACGGGTATAGCCCTCTTTGTTGAGGCTTGTGTCCAGTAGTAGGTTGTGTCTGTTTTAGGAAGCAACTCCAGTACACTTGACACATCTTTGTCGTCCACCATTCCGAAGACGATATGTCGGTGTGTGCATGGTTGTTTTTCGATCTGTTGGCTTAGAAATTTCCATCCAGCCACGTTGTGTCCTGTATCGCAGATGACAAGAGGTTTGTCGTTCAGTTTTTCCCAACGTCCGCGCAGTCCTGTCGTCTCGCATACGTTGGCAAATCCTTTTAGGATGGCTTCTTTGCCGACGATGCCTTTGTCGAGCAGGATAGATATGGCGCAAAGTATGGTTCTTGCATTTTCTTCCTGATAGATTCCCCGGAGTTCCATCTCTATAGATCCGAAAGTATGGGTGTCTAACACGTGACGACCTTCCGCAGTTGTTGCAACGGTGTCGTTGCTGAAGGCAGATTCCTCTGCGAAGATGATGGGCGCTTTTCTTTCCTTTCCTATGGTTTCGAACACAGGACGGGTTTCAGTGGTGGTGGTTCCTATCACTACGGGCACATCTTCCTTGATGATGCCAGCCTTCTCGAAAGCTATTTTCTCAAGGGTGCTGCCAAGTAGCTGGGTGTGGTCGTAGCTGATGTTTGTGATGATGGACAGGATGGGGGTGATGATGTTTGTACAGTCGAGGCGTCCTCCCAATCCCACTTCTATGACGGCATAGTCTACCTGTTGTTCTTTGAAATACTTGAAAGCCAGGGCTGTGGTTAGTTCAAAGAAGGATGGATGCAAGGGCTCGAAGAAGGAACGTTCCTCTTCTACAAAGTCTACCACATATTGTTCGGGAATGCATTCGCCGTTGATGCGTATTCTCTCGCGGAAATCTACCAGGTGTGGCGAGGTGTAGAGTCCAACTTTGTATCCTTGTGCCTGAAGGATGGCAGCAATGGTGTGTGAGCAGGAGCCTTTGCCGTTGGTTCCTGCCACATGGATGGTTTTGAAATACTGATGGGGATGCCCGAAGTGCTCATCCAGTGCATGTGTGGTTTGCAGTCCGGGTTTGTATGCAGTGGCGCCTACCTTTTCGAAAACGGGAGTTCTCGTAAACAGATATTCTGTCGTTTCTTTGTAGTTCATATATGTGTTTATAATAATAGGTGTGTGTCTTCATTAATGATAAAGAGCAATCCTGTTCTTCTTGTTTTGGAGAAGAGGATTGCTCTTAGTTTTATTTTGAAAAATTACTTGAACAGATTTTTCAAACTGTCGAAGAGCGTCTTCTTCGTGGCATTGTCTGCCTTGAAGTTCTCGCTGTCCTTCAGTTTCTTAATCAGTTCTTTCTCTTCCTTGGTAAGTGTCTTGGGGACATAGACGGTTACGTTGCAGATGATGTCTCCCTTGCCATATCCGTAGCCTTTTACGGCTGGCAGCCCTTTTCCGCGCAGGCGAATCTGCTTGCCAGGCTGTGTGCCAGGCTCAATCTTGACAGTGGTCTTGCCCTCTATGGTAGGAACATCTACCTCGCCTCCCAAAGTAGCAGTGGCAAAATCGAGAACCAGGTTGTAGTAGAGGTTCTGTCCGTCGCGCTCGAAGGTGTCGTTGCTTTCCTCGCTGATGAGGACCTGTATATCTCCGGGGTATCCGTTGCGCTTTCCGGCATTTCCCTTTCCTGCTACGGTGAGTACCATTCCGTCCTGAACTCCGGCAGGAATGTTGATTTCCACTACCTCGTCGCCTTTTACAACACCATCGCCGCCACAGGTCTTACACTTGTTCTTGATCACAGTGCCTTCTCCGTGACAGGTAGGGCAGGCGGCTTGAGTCTGCATCATGCCAAAGATGGAGCGAACGCTCTTGATGGTATAGCCTGTTCCATGACAAGTGTTGCAAGTTTCGGGCTTGGCTCCACCTTCACTTCCTGTACCCTGACAGTCGGGGCACTTCAGGTCTTTATGAACTTTGAATTTTTTTGTGACACCGTTGGCAACTTCCTTCAAATTGAGTTTTACTTTGATTCTCAGGTCGCTTCCCTGGTGCATTTGTGGCTGTGCGCTGCCTCCGAAGCCGAAGCCTCCACCTCCATGTCCGCCAAAGATATCGCCGAACATAGAGAAGATATCGTCCATGTTCATGCCTGCGCCGCCTCCGAATCCTCCGAATCCACCTTGTGGACCATTGAATCCAAACTGGTCATACTGCTGTCTCTTCTGAGGGTCGCGCAGTACGTCGTAAGCCTCGGCGGCTTCCTTGAACTTTTCCTCTGCCTCCTTATTGTCAGGATTGCGGTCAGGGTGATATTTGATGGCTATCTTTCGGTAAGCCTTCTTGATTTCATCGTCGGATGCCGACTTGTCGACGCCAAGCACCTCGTAATAGTCTCTCTTAGCCATTTGCTAATGTTGAATTCTTTATGTTTTATTTATTCTTGTTCTATTGTCCTACGGCAACTTTAGCGTGGCGTATTACTTTGTCGTTGAGCGTGTAGCCGGTCTGGATGCAGTCTATTACCTTTCCTTTCTTGTCATCGCCCATACCGGGCACCATGGCAACAGCCTCGTGATAGTCTACATCGAAATCTTTGTCCTGTGTCTCTATCTTCTTGACACCAAGGCTTTCGAGGGCTTTGCTGAATTTATTGAAAATCATCTGCACACCTTCCTTGATGACTTTAGGATCCTCGCTCTTGTCGGCGATGGCACGTTCAAAGTCGTCCAGGATAGGCAGGATGGCAGCGATTGTCTTCTCACTGCCATTGAGGATGAGGTCTGCTTTCTCCTTCAGGGTGCGCTTGCGGTAGTTCTCAAATTCGGCAGTCTTGTAGAGCAACTGTTTTTTGAGTGATTCTACTTCCTGTTCTGCCTTGGCGAGAGGATCAAGTTCCTCGGTCTCTTTCTCTTTACCGTCTTCGGCTGACAGGTTGTCAGTCTGAGCCTGTTCTGCCTGCTTTTCTGTCTGCTGCTCGTCAACCTTCTCGTTGGCGTTGGCATCTTCTATCTTGATTTCTTTTTCTTTAGACATAATGAATGTTGTTTTTTTGTTTAACACGTTTTGTGGCGTGTGTTGCAAAAAACATGCCAACCTACTTGTTCCTTTCGAAATGGTGGGGTTGGCATGTTGTTTCTTATACGTTGTACATCTTGGCTTTCTGCTCCTTGATAGCCTCGTCGTAGATGTACTCATCGTACGACATGAGCTTGTCGATGGTGCCCGATGGGGTCAGCTCGATGATGCGGTTGGCTACCGTGTTGATGAACTCGTGGTCGTGGCTGGCGAATAGCACATTTCCCTTGAAGCCTATCAGGTTGTTGTTGAAAGCCTGAATGCTTTCCAGGTCCAGATGGTTGGTAGGTGTGTCGAGAATCAGACAGTTGGCGTTCTGCAGCTGCATACGAGCTATCATACATCTCATCTTCTCGCCTCCCGAGAGCACGTTTACCTTCTTCAAAACCTCCTCGCCGCTGAAGAGCATACGACCTAAGTAACCCTTCATGGCCACCTCGTTGCCCGGTCCGTACTGGCTGAGCCAGTCTACCAGGTTCATGTCGCTCTGGAAGAATTCGGTGTTGTCGAGTGGGAGATAGGCTGTTGTGATGGTTACGCCCCACTTGTATTCTCCAGCGTCAGCCTTTCTGTTGCCATTGATGATTTCGAAGAGGGCGGTCATGGCCTTGGGGTTATGAGAGAGGAATACCACCTTCTCGTCTTTCTCGATGTTGAAGTTTACGTTGTCGAAGAGAACTGTTCCATCCTCGTCGACAGCTTTCAAGCCTTCCACCTCAAGAATCTGGTTGCCAGGCTCGCGGTCCATCTGGAAGATGATGCCTGGGTACTTACGGCTTGAAGGACGAATTTCCTCGACGTTGAGCTTCTCGAGCATCTTCTTGCGGGATGTGGTCTGCTTACTCTTAGCCACGTTGGCAGAGAATCGGCGGATGAACTCTTCCAACTGCTTTTTCTTTTCCTCAGCCTTCATCTTCTGGTTCTGAGCCTGGCGCAGAGCCAACTGTGAACTCTCGTACCAGAAAGAGTAGTTTCCTGCAAACATGGTTACCTTGCCGAAGTCGATATCTACGGTCTGGGTGCTCACAGCATCGAGGAAGTGACGGTCGTGAGAAACCACCAATACGGTTTGCTCCACGTTGCTCAGATATTCCTCCAACCATTCCACGGTGTCGAGGTCGAGGTCATTGGTAGGCTCATCAAGCAACAGGTTGTCTGGGTTTCCGAAGAGGGCTTTTGCCAGCATGACACGTACCTTCTCGGTATTTGAAAGCTCGCCTACGAGCTTGTTGTGCTTCTCTTCCTGTACACCAAGGTTCTGAAGCAGCTGGGCAGCATTGCTCTCAGCCTCCCATCCGTTCATCTCGGCAAACTTCAACTCCAAATCGGCAGCACGGTTGCCGTCTTCCTCGGTCATTTCTTCCTTAGAGTAGAGGCGCTCGCGCTCCTTCATGTTTTCCCAAAGAGGCTGGTGACCCATCAGAACGGTGTCCATGACGCGGAACTCATCATATTTGAAGTGGTCCTGCTCCAATACCGAGAGGCGCTCGCCTGGTCCTAATTCCACGCTTCCCTTGTTGGGCTCCAGATCTCCGCTGATGGCGCGAAGGAAGGTAGACTTACCGGCACCGTTGGCACCAATAATACCATAAATGTTACCGTGAGTGAACTTGAGGTTTACGTCCTTATAGAGGACTCTCTTTCCAAATTGTATCGCTAAATTGGTTACAGTTATCATTAACTTAAAAGTTTATTGTATGTTATTTTCAAATTTGGATGCAAAGGTACAAAAAATATTTGTAAATCAGAAATTTAGTGAAGAAAAGGACTTAATATTTAGTTAAAAACATAGATATTTTTTGTCAATCGAACAAAAAGGCATAAATTTGTAGACCAAAAACGATTTACAACTGATATGCGACAAGAAAACAATAAGTGGCAGAAGCGCGCTGGCAGGGGAGGGTTTGGAGTCCCCAATGAGTATGACCATTATGTGGTCAGCAAGCCTGCGCCTCTGTTGGAATGGCTGTTGGAAAACGTCAAGAGTTCGAGCAAGACCAAAATCAAGCAGATACTGCAAGGCCGTGGCATCCGTGTGGACGGCAAGACAATCACCAAGTTCGACTATCCTCTGAGACCCGGCATGAAGATTGCCGTCAGCAAGTCGAAGAAGAACCAGAAAACCTTCAAGAGCAAGTATCTCAAGATTGTTTATGAAGACCGGTATTTGGTGGTGGTGGAAAAGCAGATCGGCATACTGAGTATGGCGGCAGGACATTCATCGCTCAATGTTAAGACCGTGCTCGACGACTACTTCCACAAAACCCGTCAGAACTGTCAGGCTCATGTGGTGCATCGACTCGACCGTGATACCAGCGGATTGATGATTTATGCCAAGGACAAGCAGACCGAACTTGCCTTGGAGGATGACTGGCATCACAACGTATACGACCGCCGCTATGTGGCTTTGGTGTCGGGCGAGATGGAGGAAGATGAAGGAACTGTAGCCAACTGGCTGAAGGACAATAAGGCATATATTACTTATAGCAGTGATACAGACAATGGCGGCAAATATGCTGTCACTCACTATCATACGCTTCAGCGCTCAACTGATTATTCACTTGTAGAATTTAAATTGGAGACGGGGCGTAAGAACCAGATACGTGTTCATACTGCCGATATGGGACATCCTGTATGTGGCGATATCAAATATGGAAATGGAGATGATCCTTGCCATCGCTTGTGCCTTCATGCCTATGTGCTTTGCTTCTATCATCCCGTTACGCATCAGCCCATGGAGTTTGAGACTCCTATCCCATCAGAATTTCGCCGAGCTTTGAAATCATAACATCTAAAGAAAAGACATGAATCATTTTGAATATTACGTTTTTGCCCTCATCGTGCTGATTGTGGGCTTCCTGATAGTGAAGAAAGTTGCTACCTGCTTGTTCAAGACAGTAGTAACTGTCATCGTGCTTGCCATCTTGGCCGGCATATATTTCCTGGCAAGCTGAAAAAACGAAGCCGGCTTCGTTCGCCAACGAAGTAGCTTGCGATAGTCAACGAAGCTGCTTGCGATGGTCAACGAAGCCGGCTTCGTTTTTTCCTTTTACTACAACTACTTACTTCCGAAGTATAAGAAGAGCATACCGATGAGCACCAACAACAGGTCGACAAACTTGGCCTTAAGGTTTTTCTCGTGGAAGAGGGCAGCTCCGAAGAGGAAGCTTACGATGACGCTTCCTCGTCTCACCATGCTCACGATGCTGATCATGGCTCCCGGCAGACTCAGCGCATAGAAGTACACGAAGTCGGCAGCACTCAGGAAGATGCTGATAAAGATGATGGACCAGTGCCAGCGGAAAGGGGTTGTCTTGTGGCGTGCCGGCCACCATAGAATCATCATCATGAATCCCATCATGACTAACTGGTAGATGTTGTACCAGCTCTGCACAATCATGCGGTCAAGTCCCACACCTCCGTTCTCGGGTGGAGCCATGAGGTATTTGTCATACAGTCCGCTGATGGCTCCCAATACGGCAGCCAGGACGATAAAGTATATCCATTTGTCGTGCTTGAAGTCGATACCTTCCTTTTTCCCGCTTTTCGACAGCATGAGGAATGAAACTACTGCTAAGATGACACCTATCCATTGGTACAGGTTGAGTACCTCGCCATATACAAGCATGGCTCCCACGAGTGTCATTACAGGACGTGTGGCGTTGATAGGTCCCACAATGGTAAGGGGCAGATGCTTCATACCGAAGTAGCCGAAAGTCCAGCTGCTCAGCACGATAAAGCTTTTCAGAATGATGTATTTGTGTACTTCCCATCCGCCAGAGGCGACATGGAAGATAGTTCCGTCGAGTGCATTCGTCGTATAGCTCGTCACGATAAAAGGAACGAAGATGAGCGACGAGAAGAGCGTGTTGAGAAACAGTACCGGAATAACTGCGTTACCTGAAAGAGCCTTTTTCTTGAAGGCGTCATAAAATCCCAGCAAGGTGGCTGAGAGAAATGCTAAAATTAACCACATATTATATCATGAATTCTTTTTACCCTTTTGTCTTTACAAGTCGTATCTCACCTCCTCCAAGAAGAGGGCGTGTCCTGGCATACTCTCGCCTGCATCGCTGCGGGTTCCGTTGTGCAGGATGTCGAGAAACTGACTTTCGCTTATTTTCCCTCTTCCCACATCAATCAGCGTACCCACTACTGCACGCACCATGTTGCGGAGAAAGCGGTTGGCGGTTATCTCAAAATACCAGGTAGAGGGTGAGGTCTGTACCCATTGGGCTTGTGTCACCTCGCAGAGGGTTGTCTTGTTGTCGCCACCCGCCTTGCAGAAGGCAGCATAGTCTTTGTGGTGCAGAAAGTGGCGTGCCGCCTGATTCATCCTGCCGAAGTCGAGCGGAAAGTTCATCTGCAACGAGTAGTGGCGCTCGAAGGGATCCTTGCACGTATGTATATAATAATGATAGGTACGCGAGGAGGCAGAGAAGCGCGCATGCATGTCGTCGGCTACCCGTTTGATGTCTTTTACGGCAATATCTCTTGGCAGAATGCGGTTCAGACGATAGGTGAGCTGTGGGGCGTCAAGTTCTTCGCCTTCCCAGTCGAAGTGGGCAGCCATCTTTCTGGCGTGTACTCCCGTGTCTGTTCGTCCTGCACCCACAACCTCCATGTCGCGTCGTAAAAGAGTAGACAGAGCTTTTTGCAACTCCTGCTGTACAGAGTTGGCGTTGGGTTGGATCTGCCAACCATGATAATTGGTTCCGTCGTAACCGAAGAAAATAAAATATCTCATTTTACTGCCCTTGAATTCTCACATGCATTTTTTGCTTCAATCGGCTGCAAAATTAATAAAAAACTACGAAATATGCGAAAATAGTACCGATTATTTTGCAAAATGATATAATCTTGAAAGAAAAACACAAATTTGTTTTGCAAATTGACAATTAAATTGTATTTTTGCCAACGATTTTGTATTAATAGATTATGGCACAGAATATATTCAAAGGCTTAGGTATAGCCCTGATTACCCCATTCAAGACCGACGGAACAGTTGACTATCAGTCGCTGAAGAAACTGGTTGAGTTTCAAATAGACAATGGTGCAGACTTCCTCTGTATCCTTGCAACTACAGGTGAGGCTCCTTGTCTCACCCAGGATGAGAAAAATAAGATTACCGAGTTGGTGAAAGAGGTGAACCATGGACGAGTTAAGATATTGAAATATTGCGGTGGCAACAATACTGCAGCCGTGGTGGAAGAAATCAAGTCTACTGACTGGAGTGGTATTGATGGTATCTTGAGCATTTGTCCTTATTACAACAAGCCTTCTCAGGAAGGACTCTATCAGCACTTCAAGGCTATTGCGCAGGTTAGTCCGTTGCCTATCGTTCTTTATAATGTGCCTGGTCGCACAGGCATCAATATGAAGCCGGAGACAACCTGTCGCATCGCCCGTGACTTCCCCAACGTAGTAGCCATCAAGGAGGCCAGTGGAAGTTTGGAGCAGGTGGATGAGATTATCAAGAACAAGCCTGATAACTTTGATGTCATCAGTGGCGATGATGCGCTTACCTTCTCTATGGTGGCAAGCGGTGCTGCAGGTGTTATCTCGGTTATCGGTAATGCGCTGCCCAAGGCCTTCAGCCGTATGATACGGCTCGAGTTCCGTGGCGAGTATGAGCCAGCGCGCAAGATTCATCATGCCTTTACCGAGTTGTACAGTCTGCTCTTTGTGGATGGCAACCCTGCCGGTGTAAAGGCGCTGCTCAATGATATGGGCTTTATCGAGAACGAACTGCGCCTGCCGTTGGTTCCTACCCGTATTGCTACCAAGCAGAAGATGAGTGACATATTGAAAGACCTTCGCATTTAAGCGATGAGATATTCTCAAAACGCGGGTCTGATGTTGTGAATGGCCGCATGATGGAGCTTCTCACAACATCAGACTCGTACTTTTTCCTTCTTTACCGCACTTAAATCCAAATCTATTATTTAAAAATATGTCAGAAGAAAGAAGAATCATTCATGAAATCACGCCTTTGATGGGTAAGGATGTCCTCTACATAGCCGACAGGCGCAAGAAGGAGTTTACTTATCCCATTCATAATCATTCAGTTTTTGAGCTCAACTTTGTGGAGAATGCTCAGGGAGTGCGCCGTATCGTAGGCGACTCGCAGGAGGTAATAGGCGAGTACGACCTTTGTCTTATCACCTCTGCCGAACTGGAACATGTATGGGAGCAGAATGAATGCAAGAGCGAGGATATTCGCGAGATAACCATACAGTTCGATTTCAGTATGGGCGATGAGACCCTCTTTGGCCGCAATCCTTACTCCAGCATTACCCGTATGATGCAGGAGGCACGCAAGGGTTTGGTGTTCCCCATGAAGGCTATTATGAAGGTTTACAGTCTTCTCGACACTCTCAGCAGCATTAAGGATGGATTTTATGCCGTGCAGCAGTTTCTTACCATTCTCTATGAACTGTCACGTTGTGACAATGCACGCACGTTGGCTTCCAGCAGCTATGCCAAGGTCAAGGTAGAGGACGACAGCCGTCGCATCCTGAAGGTAAAGAACTATATATCCAAGAACTATATGGACGACCTACGCTTGCCGATGCTCGCCGATTTGGCCGGTATGAGTCCAAGCGCTTTCAGCCGGTTCTTCAAGCTGCATACAGGGCGTAACATCAGCGAGTATATCATCGACCTTCGTCTGGGTTATGCTGCCCGTATGCTGGTTGATACAGCCAAGTCAATCAGTGAGATTGGTTTCGATTGCGGTTTCAACAATCTCAGCAATTTCAACCGTATTTTCAAGAAGAAGAAAGGCTGCTCGCCTACTGAGTTCCGCGAAAACTATCACAAGACCAGAATTATTGTTTAGATAGAGAAGTTAGAGAAGTTAAAGAAGTTATCACTCCCTTTGGTCGTTAGAAGTTAAAGCCAACAGCCTTTAAGGGATGTATATTTAGCTGTAAAGCATATGGCTTTCACTTCTATAACTTCTCTAATTTCTTTAACACCTCCATTTGCGGTACCCTGTTATCATAAGAGGATAAAAAAATGATGCCTGTCTCGACAAACGAGGCAGGCATCATGCTTTTTTAGTAGGGTTACTACTTATTAATAGAACTTGAAGTAGTTGCGTGCGTTGTTGTAAGATATATCCTCTACCATGCGTGAGAGGCTCTCCATATCGTTAGGCAGCAAGCCCTTCTCAACATCGTTGCCAAGCAGGTTGCAGAGCAAACGACGGAAGTACTCGTGACGTGGATAGCTCAGGAAAGAGCGAGAGTCGGTCAGCATACCTACGAATCGGCTCAACAGACCGAGAACAGAGAGGGCGTTCATCTGGCGTGTCATACCATCGAGCTGATCGTTGAACCACCAACCTGAACCAAACTGAATCTTGCCTGGGCAAGAACCGTCCTGGAAGTTGCCAAGCATTGTGGCAATCACCTCGTTGGCACATGGGTTCAGTGTATAGAGGATAGTACGTGTGAGCTTGCTTTCCATGTTCAACTCGTTGAGGAAGTGGCTCATAGCCTTGGCTGTAGTGAACTCACCGATAGAGTCGAAACCGGTATCAGGACCCAGCTTGTTGTACATCAATGTATTGTTGTCGCGGATAGCACCATAGTGGTACTGCTGTGTCCAGTCGGCAGCATAGTCCATCTCGGCACATACCTTCAGGAAGGCGTGCTTGTACTGGCGAATCTCGATAGCAGAAAGCTGCTGACCGCGCATAGCCTTGGCGAAGATGGTCTCAATCTGAGAGTCTGTATATGGCTCATCGTAGAACTCCTCGATACCATGGTCGCTCAACTTGCAGCCATTCTCGGTGAAGAAGTCGTGACGCTTCTGCAGGGCATCAACCATATCCTGGAAGGTAGTAACGGTAACACCTGCTACCTCGCCCAACTTGTTCATGTACTCAGCGAAGTCTGGCTTCTCGATGTTCATGGCCTTGTCAGGACGCCATGCAGGAATCATCTTGATCTCGAAACCGCTCTCACGAGTCTGCTTGTGATAACGCAAGTCATCAATTGGATCGTCTGTAGTACATACGCACTCTACATGGTAGCGGCGCATAAATCCACGTGCTGTATACTCTGGCTGCTGCAACTTCTCGTTACACTCGTCGTAGATTTCGCGTGCTGTCTTAGGGCTCAACTGCTTGTCGATACCGAAAGCTGTCTTGAGCTCAAGGTGTGTCCAGTGGTACAAAGGATTACGGAATGTATAAGGTACTGTCTCTGCCCACTTCTCAAACTTCTCCCAGTCGCTTGTATCAGTACCTGTGCAGAAACGCTCCTCTACACCATTGGTACGCATGGCACGCCACTTGTAGTGGTCGCCGCCCAACCAAAGCTCTGTGATGCTCTTGAACTGATGATCATTGGCAACCATCTCAGGGATGAGGTGACAGTGATAGTCGATGATAGGCATTTTAGCCGCATGATTGTGATACAAATCCTGCGCAGTTTTGGTGTCAAGCAGGAAGTTTTCATCCATAAATTGTTTCATAATTGTAATTTAGTTTTTTAAGATTTGCTTATTCGACATGCAAATATACATCATTTTTTTGCAATCCACCAAAAAAATACGTAATTATTAGGTTTATTTTACTAAAACGATTACGTATGTACGTGAGTGGTGTGTGTCCTTCAGTATAATTATTCTTTTGTTTGCTTGGTTACTTAACATACTTACGATAGTTAAGTAATGAGCCCACTTTAAAAAGTCAATTTTACAAAAATCGGCTATTGATTATCAATAAGTTATAAAGATATAAAATGCGATTTTCAACTTTTTCAAGTGGACTCAGTTCGGTAATAATAAAAAAGAGGTAGCTTTATTGAAAGCTGTTGATAGTTTCCGCTATATACTTCGTCTCTTCCGAAGTCATCATCTGATGGCAGGGCAGACTGAGTTCCTGTTGGTGGATGCGTTCGGTGATGGGCAGGGAAAGCTTGTTCCATGATTTGTAGCAGGCTTGCTGATGAGGCGGGATGGGGTAATGAATCATCGTACCTATGCCATGCTGGCTTAGGTAAGTCTGCAGTTCGTCGCGCTTCTCGCAGAAGACGGGGAAGATGTGAACCACGTTTCGGCTCCAGTCGTCATACATCAGATGGGGAACCATGACCTTGGGATTGTTGATGAGCGAGAGATACTCTTTGGCACGTTGGCGGCGAGCCTCGTTTAGTAAGTCGAGGTGGCGAAGTTTTGCCGTAAGGACGGCAGCCTGCATCTCGTCCATGCGCGAGTTGGTGCCCACGTACGGAAAGACATATTTACGGCTGCTGCCATAGTTGCCCAAGGCTCTCACAACCTCAGCCAACTCTTGGTCGTCGGTAGTCACAGCTCCAGCATCGCCCAAGGCACCAAGGTTCTTGCCTGGATAGAAACTGTGGGCTGCCGCATTGCCTAAAGAACCTGTCTTTCTGTTGCCATACATGCATCCATGCGCCTGTGCGTTGTCCTCGAAGAGCAACAGGTTATGCTGCTGACAGAAACGCTCTATCGCCTCGGTCATGGCACATCTGCCGTACAGATGGACTGTCATTACCGCCTTGGTGCGAGGTGTAAGAACTTGATGGAGCAGACGGTCGTCGATCTGCAAAGTCTCCCATCTCGGTTCTACGAGTATGGGTTTCAACCGGCATTCTGTGATGGCAAGAATGGTGGCGATATAGGTGTTGGCAGGTACGATGATCTCGTCGCCCTCATGCAGTCGGCCCAGTTCCATTTCGCCTCTGAGCATCAGTTTCAGAGCATCCAGTCCGTTTCCGCACGGTATGCAGTACTGCGTGCCGATGTACTGGGCGTAAGCCTCAGCAAACTGCTGGTTGGCTTTGCCCTGCAGATACCATCCGCTCTCCACCACCTGATGGATGGCATCAAGTATGTCTTGTTGTAAAGGACTGTTGATGTCCTTGAGGTTGAGATAATCGATGTGTTGCATAGATATTTTTGTTGACTTTGCAAAGATATTGCAAAGATACATATTTTCTTTGAGTTGCGGGCATTGTTTGCCATAAAAAATCAGATGTTTTTATGGCTTGCGTATGGCTGGTTGAAAACTTTTGCTTATCTTTGCGCCTATGAAGCATAAAAATCTTTTCAGCCTCTTGTGCCGTATGGTGTGGCTATGGGTGGCAGGTTTGATAGCCATGCCAGTCGTGGCACAGCGTCATGTGATTTATAATCAGCGTATTGCCAGTCTGCAGGTAGTGGCAGGACAGCGATGGCAGGAAATGCCCGTTGCCCAGCTTGGCGAGCCTGTGCACATCGATTTCGATGACATGACTCACGACTATGAGCGTTATTCCTACAAGATAGAACATTGTGAAGCCGACTGGTCGGAGTCGCGTGAGATCTTTACCGGCGATTTCCTACAGGGATTCAATGGCGAACTCACCATCGACAACTACGAACAGTCACTCAACACCAATCATCTCTATACGCACTACAGTCTTACCATTCCCAACGAGCATTGCCGGCTGACGATGAGCGGCAACTACAAGCTGTCGGTCTTTGCCGATGATGATGACAGCCATCCTGTCTTCACTGCCTGCTTTATGTTAGTGGACCCACAGATGAAGGTTTCCATGTCGGTGACGGGAAACACAGATATTGATATTTATCACAGTCATCAGCAGGTGGCGATGGCGATAGACTATGGTGAGGTGAGAGTGACCGATCCTGCCCGACAGCTGAAGACCATCGTACTGCAGAACGGCAGATGGGATAATGCTGTGACAGCACCGCGTGCGGAGTATGTGAATACCGAAGGGCAGAGTTGGAAGCATTGCCGACAGTTGATATTCGACGGTGGCAACGAGTATCACAAGTTCGAGATGCTGGACCTCAGTCATACCACCATGGGGCTTGACAGCATCTTCTGGGACGGAAGCGAGGCACATGCCTATGTGATGGCAGACCTGCCGCGTCCCAACTATGTATACGACGAATCGGCGAACGGAGCTTTCTATATTCGCAATAGCGACAACATTGACAACACCTTTACTTCGGATTACGCCTGGGTGCACTTCTTGTTGCAGGCGCCTCGTCAGCAGGGTGATGTGTATCTGAACGGAGCTTGGACTCAGGACAGTTTTCAGCCTCCTTACCGAATGGAATACAACGAAGCTGCTAAGGCATACGAGGGTGCCGTCCTGTTGAAGCAGGGTTACTACAGTTATCGCTATGTGGTGGTGAATGCCGATGGTACTACAAAACCCGTAACCACTGAGGGCAGTTTCTATCAAACGAGAAACAAGTATCAGGTGTTAGTATATTATAAAGGTGTAGGCGACCGTACCGACCGCTTGTTAGGATACGGCGAAGTAATGGTAAAAGTAGAAAGTTAAAGGAGATTTTTTAGAAGTCAAAGGAGTTAAAGGAGTTAAGGAGTTAAGACAACAGTTTTTGTGGACTTGGAATTAAATATTAAACAATCCCTCCAAGGCTGTTGTCTTAACTCCTTAACTCCTTTAACTCCTTAACTCCTTGTCTTTAGTTCTTGAAACTGTGGATAGGTGCAGGAATTCGTCCGACACGATTGACGAATGCAGAACAGCTGAACGAGTTGACAGGCATGATAGGTGCATGACCTAACAAACCACCAAAGTCAACACAGTCGCCCACCTTCATTCCTATGACAGGAATGACACGTACGGCAGTAGTCTTCTGGTTGATCATACCGATGGCAGCCTCGTCGGCAATAATTCCTGAAATCGTTGTAGCAGGCGTGTCACCAGGAATAGCTATCATGTCAAGACCCACAGAGCAGACACAAGTCATCGCCTCCAGTTTCTCGATGGTAAGGGCACCAGCCTCTACAGCATCAATCATACCCTGATCCTCGCTGACAGGGATAAAGGCACCGCTCAGACCGCCTACGTACGAAGATGCCATGATGCCACCCTTCTTCACCTGGTCGTTGAGCAGGGCAAGAGCAGCAGTAGTGCCAGGAGCACCAGGATGCTCAAGACCAATCTCCTTCAGAATATCTGCCACGCTGTCGCCAATGGCAGGAGTAGGAGCCAATGAGAGATCGATGATGCCGAAAGGAACCCCCAGTCGATGAGAAGCTTCTTTGGCTACTAATTGTCCTACACGTGTAATCTTGAAGGCTGTGCGCTTGATGGTTTCGCAAAGCACCTCGAAACTCTCACCACGAACACTCTCCAAGGCATATTTCACTACACCAGGTCCGCTGACTCCCACGCTTACTACAGCATCAGCCTCGCTCACGCCGTGAAAGGCACCAGCCATAAAGGGGTTGTCGTCTGGAGCATTGCAGAGTACAACGAGTTTGGCACAACCCAAAGAACCCTTTTCCTTGGTATTCTCGGCAGTATCCTTTACGATTTCACCCATCAGGCGAACCGCATCCATATTAATACCGGTCTTGGTAGAGCCCACATTGATAGAACTGCATACAAAATCGGTCTGCGCCAAAGCCTGAGGAATAGAGCGTATCAAGAGTTCATCGCTCTTGCTCATTCCCTTGGAAACGATGGCAGAGTAACCACCCAGGAAGTTGACACCCAACTCTTTGGCACACTTGTCCAAAGTCTTGGCAATCTTCACGTAGTCGTCTGTTGTCTTGCAGGCAGAGCCACCCACCAGGGCAATAGGAGTAACAGAGATGCGCTTGTTGACGATAGGCACACCAAACTCCTTGGAAATATCCTCGCCCGTCTTCACCAAGTTCTTGGCCAGTCGGGTAATCTTCTTGTATATGTTGTCACAGAGTACGTCCACCTCAGTCGCAGCACAGTCCAACAGGTTGATACCCATTGTGATGGTGCGCACGTCGAGATTTTCCTTCTCTATCATCTTGTTGGTTTCAATAACCTCAGAAATATTGATCATCTTATTATAGTCTTATTTCACTTAGATACATTAAATTTTCCTTTGATGAAGAAAAGTCCTTTCTTCACAGAATAGTCTGTCGTTTTACCGCTTAGCATCGGCAGACTTAGATAGCAATTAGATTCTGTGCATCATGTCGAAGATTTCCTCGCGCTGGCATTTCACCTGAACGCCCATGTCTTCGCCAATCTTTTTGAGTTCGTCGGCAATGTCTTCGAAAGATTTCTTCATTTTAGCCATATCGACAATCATCATCATGTTGAAATAATCCTGCACGATGGTCTGTGAGATGTCGAGAATGTTGATGTCGTTTTCTGCAAGATAAGTACACACTTTGGCAATGATACCTACTGTATCCTTACCTACCACTGTAATAATCGTTCTGTTCATGAATGAATTCCTTTTTAAAAATGGGTTTAAATTGTCTGGCAAAAGTACAATATTCTTGCCAAATAACCAAATAAATGGAAGAAAATCAATAAAAACGAACTCGTTTTGCCATAAAAAATGTTTTTATCTTCGTCAAATCGGATATTTCATTTATCTTTGCAGAATCTATGCATTAAGATTATGAAACGACGACTATACATATTCTCCATTTGGATTGCCACGATGGGTATGCTTCTCTCGACGGTGATGCTTCATCATCATCATTATGAGCGTATCTGTATGGTTGTGGAGGTGTGTAGTCAGGACGGAAGTCTGAATGATGAGCATACTGAGCATCATGATACTGAGCACGAAGGCTGTCAGGTGAAGCAGATGCATCATTTCATAGTCAAGAACCGGGTGGTGGAGTCTGCCGTCAAAAAGCTTCTTGATGCCCATCATCTGCAGGTCTTTGTTCTTCCTGCAGAAGCGCGTTTCTTCTGTCTTTCTGCCTGTGTGGCAACAGAGTGGCAGGCTCTCACCTTGCCTTTGTCCGAAGAATCGTGTTCTGCTTTCAGCAGGCGCGGACCTCCCTTGTTCTCTTAATTGTTTTTCATATACAGACCCATGTTGCCCTTTGCTGTTTGAAGTAAAGGTATGATAGGGGCTTGTGTCGATGTCTTTGCTGCATGCAAGGGCATATTAAAGTTCAATAATTAACAAGCAATTCAAGAGAAATGATAAAAAGAATTTTGATAGTAGTGGCAGCAACCGCTGTCGCCATCTTGTGCTTCACCCTATGGCAGAAGTCGCAAGTAGAGAATCCAAATGCCGACGAGCATGAACATGAGGAACATGTGGATGTGGAAAATATCTTGTTGAACGAGAAACAGATCAAGGCCGTCGACCTGAAGTGGGGGAATGTGGAAACACGAGAGCTTGATGCCACGATACAGGTCAATGGAGCCCTGGTGCTTCGTGCTCAAAACATCGGAATGGTTACCTCACTGATGGGTGGCGTGGTGAAGAATGTTTACGTGAAGGAAGGACAGCAAGTCGCTAAAGGCCAGATTGTTGCTGCGATAGAGAATACTGATGTTCTTTCTTTGCAGCGGGAATACTTTACCACTTATCAGGAGTGTGAGTCTGCCCGACAGGAGATGGAACGCCAGAAGTTGTTGGCTTCCAATGGCGCTGGGGTGAAGAAGAATATGCAGATGGCACGGAAAGATTATCAAGTGGCTCGTGCCAGTATGGTGGGTATTGCCCGTCAGTTGCAGCAGATTGGAATTTCTGCAGCATCGGTAGCCAAGGGACATTTCACTTCTGTCTTCCCCTTGCGTGCTCCGGTGAGCGGTACGGTGAGTGAGCTGACAGCCTCGTTGGGAAGTTATGCCGACATGCAGACTCCTCTGATGAAGATCAGCAACAACAAGGCTGTGGAATGCGACCTCAACGTATTTGAAAAAGACCTGGGCAAAATAAAGAATGGCAACCGCGTGTTCCTTTCCCTTACCAATCAGCCAGGAGTGAAGTTGACAGGCAAGGTATACGGCATGAACGAAAGCTTCAACAAGGGCACGAAGAGTGTGGCGGTGCATGTAAAACTCGATGCGGCACCAGGCGCCAAACTCTTTAACGGCATGTATGTGTCGGGACAGATAGCCACTGGGCGACAGATGTGTTTTGCCTTGCCCAATAAAGCTATCGTGAGTGCAGAAGGTAAGCAGTATGTTTTTGCCCTCAATCATGAACCTAAGAACGGAGAGTACAGTTTCTCGCGCCATGAGGTGACGACAGGTGTCAGCACGGATGGATATACAGAGGTAGCCCTCTGCAAGCATATCAAGGAAGGACTGAAGATAGTTACCGACAATGCTTTCTATCTCGCTTCGATGACGGGTGAGCATGGTGATGAACACTAAGTATGATAGAATAAACACGCATCACTATGTTTCAGAAACTTATCACATATTCGATACACCATAAGATGGTGGTTGGAATCCTGACTGTGGCTTTGGCAGTATGGGGCATCTGGTCGTTGGTGCATCTGCCTTTCGACTCTACCCCCGATATTACCAATAATCAGGTGCAGGTCATCACGCAGGCCCCTTCGCTTGGAGCCCAGGAGGTGGAACAGTATATAACCAGTCCGATAGAGATGGCGCTTGCCAACATTCCCCGTCAGGAAGAACGCAGAAGTATTTCGCGCAGCGGCTTGTCGGTAGTGACACTTGTCTTTGATGATGGTGCCGATATCTATTGGGCGCGTTCGCAAATCAGTCAGGTGCTCGAGGCTGTTGCCAAGGAGTTGCCTGCCAATGCCGATACCGAATTAGGGCCTATAGCTACAGGTTTGGGTGAGATATTCCACTATACTGTACGGCCCGAGAAAGGTTATGAGGACCGCTATTCTCTCACCCAGTTGCGCACCATTCAGGACTGGATAGTACGCAAGCAGTTGGCAGGAACGCCAGGTGTGGCAGAGGTCAGCGGATGGGGAGGCTACGTCAAGCAGTATGAGGTGGCTGTAGACACAGACCAGTTGAATGCTAACGGCCTTACCATCAGCGACCTGTTTGATGCCCTGCAGCGCAACAATGCCAATACTGGCGGAAGCTATATCGAGCAGAACTCCAATCAGTATTACATCCGTGGACTGGGTGTGGTAAAATCGTTCGACGATATTGCCAACATCACCGTCAAGACAATAGAAGGAACTCCTGTCAGAATCAAGGATGTGGCAAAGGTGCAGGAAGGACACGCCACCCGTTTCGGAGCCGTGACAAGAAACGGCGAGGGTGAAGTGGTGGCAGGTATCGCCATCATGCTGAAGGGTGAGAACTTCCAGCAGGTCATCAAGAACGTGAAGGAGCGTATCAATCAGATACAGAAGTCTCTGCCCGAAGGTGTGGTGATAGAACCCTTTATCGACCGCACCAACTTGGTGGAGCGAGTGGAGGGAACCATTGCCCACAACCTGATAGCAGGCGGACTCATCGTCATCTTCGTCTTGGTTCTCTTCTTGGGCAACTGGCGTGCCGGTCTGGTAGTGGCGAGTGTCATTCCGCTGAGTATGCTCTTTGCCTTTGCTCTGATGAAAGCCTTCGGTGTGGATGGCAACCTGATGAGTCTGGGAGCCATCGACTTCGGAATGATAGTCGATTCGGCGGTTATCATCGTCGAGGCTGTGGTGACACATATCAACAGGGGCGATTTCTCGCAGCCTGGTGTGCGTGCTGCCTATATAGCCCGACATACGGCAGGAGGTGGTTTCGCCCTTACCCAGGCAGAGATGGATGCAGAGGTGCATTATTCCGCCTCGCGTATCAGGCAGAGTGCAGCTTTTGGTGAGATTATCATCATGATCGTGTACATTCCGCTGATGACGCTTGTCGGTATCGAGGGAAAAATGTTCCGTCCCATGGCGTTCACCGTGTTCTTTGCCATCTTGGGTGCTTTCATCCTTTCGCTTACCTATGTGCCCATGGCGAGCAGTCTGTTCCTGAGCCGTAAGGTACACACGAAGGCTACTTTCTCCGACCGGATGATCAGTCGGCTTCAGAGCTGGTATCGTCCTGTGTTGGAATGGGTGTTGCGCCGTCGCAAGGATGTGATTACCGCTGCCGTGGCACTTTGTTGCGTGAGTGTGGTGGGACTCAAGTTCCTGGGAGGTGAGTTTATTCCAAGTCTCGACGAGGGCGACTTTGCTGTGGAGATGAGTATGGCGCAGGGTACGTCGCTCTCTCAGATGGTGGAAACCTGCACCAAGGCAGAGAAACTCCTGAAGTCTGAATATCCCGAGGTGAAGCAGGTGGTGAGTCGAATCGGTAGTGCGGAGATTCCTACCGACCCGATGCCAGTGGAGCGTGCCGACATCATGGTGGCTCTGAAGCCCAAGGCAGAATGGACTTCGGCAACGACCACCAGCGACCTGATGGAGAAGATGGAGGCTACGCTGAAGAATATTCCCGGTATGGAGGCTGAGTTCTCACAACCCATACAGATGCGTAACAATGAGCTGCTTACGGGTATCAAGCAAGATGTGGCCATCAAGATTTTCGGTGACGACCTCAACACGCTTATCCAGCAGGCAGAGAAGGTGGGCAAGATGATCAGTAATGTGAGAGGTGTGAGCGGAGTCATGGTGGAACAGGTGGCAGGCTTGCCTCAGATACAGGTGAGGTGCAACCATGAGCGCATGGCGGAGTATGGTGTCAGCGTGGACGATGTGAACCAGGTGCTTGAGACTGCTTTTGCCGGTGGAACAGCAGGAGTTGTGTTTGAGGGCGAGAGAAAGTTTGACATCGTGTTGCGACTCGACAAGGATGTGCGCACCATAGAGGCATTGCAGACGCTTGCCATCCCCGTGGGTGCAGGTCAACAGGAAGGTCCGGCTGCTGTGACTGTTCCTTTGAATCAGTTGGCTGATATCGTCTACGAAACGGCCCCAGCCCAGGTGTCGCATGAGGACGGTGCCCGTCGCATCTATGTGGGATTCAATGTGAAGGGACGCGATGTTCAGAGTACAGTCGATGAGATTCAGCACTTGCTCGACAGCAAGTTGCAGTTGCCCGACGGTTATTATTACACCTATGGCGGAGAGTTCAAGAACCTGCAGAGTGCCGTCAACCGTCTGATGATAGTTGTACCTTTGGCGCTTGTCATCATTCTCTTGCTGCTCTATGCCACGGTGAAGAGTGTCCGCGAGTCGCTCTTTGTTTTCTCTGCCATTCCTTTTGCAGCCATTGGTGGTGTGTGGGCGCTGTGGTTGCGCGACATGCCTTTTTCTATCTCGGCAGGAGTAGGCTTTATAGCGCTCTTTGGCGTTTCGGTGCTCAACGGCATCGTACTTATCGGACAGATGAATCAGATGCAACGGGAGGGCGTGACCGATGTTCAGAAGCGCATCATAGACAGTTGTATGATCCGTCTTCGTCCTGTACTCATGACGGCGCTGGTGGCTTCCATGGGTTTCCTGCCTATGGCGCTCTCACATGGTGATGGAGCTGAGGTGCAGAGACCTTTGGCTACTGTGGTCATAGGTGGACTTATCACCTCCACTTTGCTCACTCTCCTTGTCCTGCCTGCCATCTATAAGACGTTTACGAAGGGAAGTGAAGAATTAATGAAATGAAGAGTGAAAACTTCTAAACCCAGTGAAACTTGAGTAAAAATAAAAAATATGAAACGAATGAATATGATGATAATAGGACTCTGTGGTTTGGCTTTGCTGCCACAGACAGTCCTTTCGCAGACCCGAAAGGTGAGTCTGCAGGAATGTATTAATATGGCTCTGGAGAAGAATCCGCAGATGCAGGTTGCCAATAAATCAGTAGAACGTGCCAAGGCTCTGCAGGGGACGGCATGGGAGATAGACAAGACCGAACTATCGCTGTCACAAGATCCCACATCGGGCGGCAGTCCTGACAATGCTCTTTCCCTGTCGCAGAGTATCGAGTTTCCTACTTATTATATAGCACGCCACAAACAGTTGAAGGCCGAGACGCAAGCAGAGAGAAGTAAGGCTGCTGTGGTTCGCCTGTCGCTCGAGAATGATGTGAAGGCAGCTTATTATCAGGCTGTCTATCAGGCAGAAAGACTTCGCGTGTTGGAGAGTCAGGACAGTTTGTTGGCACAGTATCGCACGTTGGCAGAGAAGCGATACAAGGCAGGAGAGACCCGACAGTTGGAACTGCTTTCGGCAGAACGTCTGCAGCGCGAGAACAAGATGGAAGTGTTGGCGGCTCACAACGAGTTGGAGACAGCCCTGCTCTTGCTCTCACGTCTTGTGGGAAGCGTCGAGGCGGTGGAGCCAAAGGAAGATTCGTTGCTTCCGCTCGACTGGAAGCAGGCCTCCTATAACTATAGTCAGACCCCCGACGGACAATATTCAGCCGACCGTCTGAAAGCTTCCGAACAGGCTGTACGTGTGGCAAAGAATGGTTTTGCCCCATCGCTCAGTCTTTCATTGCGCAACCAGCTCGTCATCAGTTCCTGGAATCCCTATGACCAGGACAGAAGCCGCTTTGACGGAGGCAACTTCATGGGCTTTGAGGTGGGAGTGGGCATCCCGCTCTTCTATGGTGCCACCCGTGCCAAGGTGAAGGCAGCCAGGAAGGAGCGCGAGATGATAGCCTTGGAGATAAAAGAACAGGAACAACTTCGCCAGCAGGAATATCTCTCAGCTTTGAGCCGAATGAATGCAGCCTATGTGAGATACACCTATTATAATGAGGAAGGCAGAGAGAGGTCGGACAAGATGGCAGAGCAGGGACTCTTGGAATACAGCCAGGGTGAGATTTCCTATCTGGAATACATGAATGTCCTGCAGGAAAGCATCGACCTGCGGCTCAAGCGTGCCTCTGCCCTCAACGATTACAACCAGTGTGTCCTGGTCATGGAGAAACTCTGTGGCAGAAAGTGACACGCTTTGTGCCAAAATAGTGCAGCAAAACATACTTCGTGGGGATGTTTATCGTTCAATCGTGTGACGCTTATCGTGTAATATGATGAAAAATCCATTGAAATGCGATAAAAATTTGGTTGTTACAAAATCTTTTATTACTTTTGCCCTCAGAAATGTTTTGAAAAAATCAGCAAAAAACAATAGCGATGAAACAAACAATTTTGGTGACTGGTGGTACAGGCTTTATCGGAAGCCACAACACAGTGGAGTTGCAGCAGGCAGGCTACAACGTAGTGATAGTAGACAATCTGTCCAATTCTAAGATAGAAGTACTGGACGGTATTGAGAAGATAACAGGTGTGCGTCCTGCTTTCGAGCAGGTAGACTTGCGCGACAAGGCTGCCACAGAGGCTGTGTTCCAGAAATATCCCGATATACAAGGCATCATCCACTTTGCTGCCAGCAAGGCAGTAGGAGAGAGTGTGCAGAAACCATTGCTCTATTATCGCAACAATGTGGTTTCGCTCGTCAATCTGCTTGAGCTTATGCCTCAGTATCATGTCAAGGGCATCATCTTCTCGTCTTCCTGCACGGTATATGGACAGCCCAGGCCAGAGAACCTGCCTGTCACCGAGGATGCTCCTCACCAGAAGGCTACTTCTCCTTATGGCAACACCAAGGAAATCAACGAGCAGATTATTGCCGACTATATCCACAGTGGAGCCAATGTGAAGAGTATCGTGCTGAGATATTTCAACCCTATAGGTGCACATCCCAGTGCAGAGATTGGCGAACTTCCTAACGGAGTGCCCAACAATCTCATTCCTTACGTCACACAGACAGCCATGGGCATCCGCAAGGAGTTGACCATCTTCGGTAATGACTATGATACTCCCGATGGTACATGTATACGCGACTATATTTATGTAGTCGACCTTGCCAAGGCTCATGTGGCAGCCATGGCCCGTGTGCTCGATCAGGAGACCGAACCAATAGAGTATTTCAACATCGGCACAGGCAAGGGTAACTCTACACTTGAAATCGTAGAGACCTTTGAACGTGCCACAGGTGTGAAGCTCAACTGGAAGTATGGTCCTCGCCGTGAGGGCGATATCGAGAAGATATGGGGCGACTGTACCAAGGCCAATAAGGTGTTGGGATGGAAGGCTGAGGCCAACCTCGATGAGGTGCTTGCCTCTGCGTGGAAATGGCAGCAAAAACTGAGAGCTGACGGCATCATGTAATGCATAAGCGTTAAATATTCTGAAAAGTGAGAACTTTGGTCGGTGAGAAAGGCCATAGTTCTCACTTTTTTATTAATTTTGCAAAAAGGAATATTTAAACACGTATACGTATATGAGAAGACACTTACTTACTTTTTTGTTTGCACTAAGCTTGATGGCTGTCTTGCCACAGCGTATGAGCGCAGCTGCAAATATTGAAATTATAGATAATGACTTCCAGCAGATTACCGTAACGGTAACCAGCGCAGGGGTGTTGCATGTCACAGGAGCCAGCGGTCTTGTGCTGCAGGTTTATAATGTGCTTGGCGTAAGGGTTGCTTCTATCAAGGTGGAAGGCAATGACAAGCGTATAGACTTGCCGCTGAAGTCGGGCTGTTACATTGTCAAGGTAGGCAATGTGGTACGCAAGATTTCTATCAACCGATAGGTCTTTCTTCCTGGCATTGCTGTGGGCTATTGCCGTTTTTGCCCTTACTGGCTGCCAGGAACATGAGCCTAATTCCAACAGGTGGGTGACTGTTGAGTCGTTCAGAGAGTTCTCTGAACCAGGACAGACCATCAATTCGCACCGTATACGTAATTTTATCGACAGCCTGATGAAGGCAGACAAGGATGCTACGACGGCAGATCATCGTACCCGCAGCTATTATATGAATGAAGGAAAGTTCTTGTGGATTGACCGCAAGGGCGTGGATGGCCGTGCCGATACCTTGCTCCACTGGCTAAGGGAAGTAGGCGATATGGGATTCTCTACCCGCCGTTTCTGTGTGGGGAGTCTGGAACAAGACCTTCGTTCTGTCCGCACGCTTCAGCTCGACAGTACGCAGCAGGGTAATGTCAATGCCGTATTGGCACGACTGGAATATCGGCTCACCAAGGCTTACTTCCGTTATGTGGCTGGTCAGCGTTTCGGTTTTACCAATCCCTCTTATCTCTTGAATCGTCTTGACACGATAGAGCCAAGTCGTTACGACTCTGTGAAACGTCCGGTTCGCTATCGTGGTCTCTTCGATATTCCTGTGGATCGTGTAGGTCGCGACTTCTTTCTCATGGCAGTACGCAAGGTGGAAGTCGACTCTTTGGGCGTTTTCCTCTCTGAGGTGCAGCCTCGCAGTGAGTTCTATCGAGCCCTACAGAAACGGCTGACGGAGGTGCGGGGTGACAAGAACCTGCGTGCCAAGATACTCTGCAACATGGAACGTTGCCGGTGGAGGGAGAAAGATCCCATGCAGAATTATAGCAAGTATGTAGTGGTCAATATTCCTTCGATGCACCTCATGGCCATCGATCATCACGACACACTCTCCATGCGCATTGGTTTTGGCAGTCTGAAGACCAAGACTCCGCTGCTTACCAGCCGTATCAAGTATATGGAGGTGAACCCGCAATGGGTGATTCCACGAAGCATCATCGACAAGGATGTGGCGCATCATGCGGGCGACTGGCAGTATTTCCACAGCCGCAACTACTATGTGGTGGACCGCAAGACGGGTAAGCCTGTTGACTTCTCACAGGTCAGCTTCTCTATGTTGCGCAATCATAACTACAGCGTAGTACAGCGAGGAGGCAAGGGCAACAGTTTGGGCCGGCTCATATTCCGGTTTGACAATAATTTCTCAGTCTTCCTTCACGATACCTCAAATAAGGGAGTCTTCAGCCGTGAAGACCGCAGTGTGTCGCATGGTTGTGTGAGGGTAGAGAAACCCTACGAGCTTGGTGTCTTCCTGATGCACGAGAAGAACCGGCAACTCATGGACAAGTTGAAGTACTCGATGACAGCCGACAGTCTTGCCAACAGACGGATGATAGTGAGGAACATCAAGGTGGACCCTCAGGTGCCACTTTATATCACCTACCTCACCCTTTATCCGATGGCAGGTGGGCGCATGGCAGAGTATGCCGATATCTATGGCTTTGATAAGGTGATATACTCAGCATTGCAGCCTTATCTATAATAAACTCAACTTTCGCAAATGGGGAAGTTAAAGAATTTAAAGAAGTTAGAGAAGTTAAAGCCATATGTTTTACAACTAAATTTACAACCCAAAAGGCTATTGGCTATAACTTCTAACGACCGAAGGGAGTGATAACTTCTTTAACTACTATAACTTCCGTACATGCGAAACTTCAATAATAAAAAAACAAAACAGAATGATGATAAGTGACAAGGAAATGACCGACATGATAGCCGATGCCCGCACCCGGCGTGAGGGTTTTGAGGCTCTTGTGCGCCAGTATAGCGAACCGCTGTACTGGAAGATTCGTCATATTGTCATCACTCATGAAGATGCCGATGATGTGTTGCAGAATGCCTTCCTGAAAATATGGAAGAGTCTTGATTCCTTTCAGGGCAAGTCTTCTCTTTCCACCTGGCTTTATCGCATCGCCATCAACGAGGCCTTGGATTTTCTGCGCCATCAGCGCCAGTCAGCCATGTCGAGTGTCGACGACAATAAGAAAGTTGCCAATCAACTGATGGCAGACGACTATTTTGATGGCGACCGAATGCATGCTTGGTTGCAGGAGGCTGTGGCTCAGTTGCCAGAAGTGCAGCGCACGGTGTTTGTCATGAAATACTTCGACGAGATGAAGTATTCCGAGATTAGTGAGGTCTTAGGAACGAGCCAAGGTGCCCTTAAGGCTTCTTACCACCTGGCAGTGAAAAAAATAACAGAATATTTGAAGCGGTTTAATTAAACCAAATGTTTTTTGAATCGTCTATATATAATAAGGAGAAAAAATATGATAAAAGAAGAACAGATATTGAAATCCAGGTATGGCACCCAGAGTCCTTTCCGTGTGCCTGAAGGCTATTTTGACGAGCTTGCATCGCGTGTCATGGCTTCGGTTCCAGAATCGCAGCCTGCTCTCGATATGCAGTCTGAGTCAGCCTCGCAGGGTGCCCGTATTGTTCCGATGTGGCGTCGTGCTGTAGTGCGCAAGGTGGCAGTTATAGCCGGTGTGGTTCTTTTGTTGGGAGGAGCTTCCATAGGTATCGGTACTTCTCTTTCTTCACGACAGGCAGGCAAGTCTGTGGCAAGTGGGGGATGGGCTTCGGTCATGCATTCGGAGGATAACTCCTTTGATGAGGCTGCCGACTATGCGATGCTTGACAATCAGGACATCTATGCCTCTCTGCTGTCAGAATCGTCAGGTTTTTAAATGATCAGTTTTAATGGTAAGAGCAAAATGAAATCTAAGATGATAATCGCCTTTTTGAAGCGAACCGTTCTTGTGACTATGCTGTTGGTCTTCGGACTTTCCACAGCTACTGCGCAGCATAAGAAACGTCCTCATTTCGACCCGAAACGTTTCGAGGCGGAGTTGGAGCAGTTTATCACTACCAATGCTTGTCTTACGCCAGGAGAGTCGGCAAAGTTTTTCCCCGTTTATCGACAGATGATGAAGCGTCAGCGTATGATATTCGACGAGATGCGCCGTTTGCATCACATAGATACTCGTGACAATGAGACTTGCGCCAATGCCATCCGTCGTCAGGATGAGTTGGATGTGGAGATCAAATTGTTGCAACAGGAGTATCATTCCCGTTTTATGCTCATCCTTCCTGCTGGCAAGGTGATGCGCATCATCAAGGCAGAGGAAAAATTCCATCGGCAGATGTTCAAGCGTATGTGTCCTAAATGATGCAGAGGAAATAAGCTTCTTCATGAAGCGTTTACCGTCATATAAAGAAAAGGCTATGCCGCAGGATTTGTCCTGTAAGGCATAGCCTTTTTTCTGTCATTATCAAAGTTTTCTTATTTAAAGTTTTGTTGTCTCAGAAATAAATTATAACTTTGCACGTCAGAAAAGAAAATTATATAATTTATATATTTATGTACAGGACAAACACTTGTGGAGAGCTTCGACTCTCTGATGCCGGCAAGGAAGTGACTCTTGCCGGATGGGTACAGCGCACAAGAAAGATGGGTGGTATGACATTCGTAGACTTGCGCGACAGATATGGCATCACTCAGTTGGTTTTCAATGAGGCCGATGATAAGTCTTTATGTGATGCAGCCAACAAGTTGGGACGCGAATACTGCATCCAGGTGAAGGGTGTGGTAAGCGAGCGTCAGAGCAAGAACCCAAAGATGGATACTGGCGACATCGAGATTTTGGTAAAGAGTCTGCAAGTGCTCTCTGAGAGTGCCACACCTCCTTTCACTATCGAGGACAATACCGATGGCGGTGATGATATTCGTATGAAATATCGTTATCTCGACTTGCGCCGTCCTGCTGTTCGCAAGAATTTGGAGTTGCGTCACCGTATGACAATCCTTATCCGCAACTTCCTTGACAATTATAACTTCATGGAGGTGGAGACACCTATCCTTATTGGTAGTACACCAGAGGGTGCACGCGACTTTGTTGTGCCTTCACGCATGAATCCAGGTCAGTTCTATGCTTTACCTCAGAGCCCTCAGACATTGAAGCAGCTCCTGATGGTGGCTGGTTTCGACCGCTATTTTCAGATAGCCAAGTGCTTCCGTGATGAGGACCTTCGTGCAGACCGTCAGCCAGAGTTTACACAGATAGACTGCGAGATGAGTTTCGTCGATCAGGATGACGTTATCGACCTCTTCGAGGAAATGGCTCGTCATCTCTTCCGCGAGATTCGAGGTGTAGAGTTGCCTAAGCTTCAGCAGATGACATGGCATGAGGCTATGAAGCGCTTCGGTAGTGATAAGCCCGATTTGCGTTTCGGTATGGAGTTCGTAGAGCTCAAGGATGCATTTGCCGGTAAGGGCAGTTTCTCTGTGTTCGATGAGGCTAAGTATGTTGGCGGTATCTGTGTGCCAGGTTGTGCCGACTATAGTCGCAAGCAGCTCAACGAGCTGACCGATTTCGTAAAGCGTCCACAGGTAGGTGCCAAGGGCCTGGTTTACATCAAGTATAATGCCGACGGCACCGTGAAGAGCAGCATCGACAAGTTCTATTCTTCTGAGGAGTTGGCAGAGATCAAGACCGTGATGGGAGCCAAAGATGGCGACTTGGTATTGATTCTCAGTGGTGACAATGCCAACAAGACCCGTATCCAGCTCTGTTCTCTTCGTCTTGAGATGGGCGATCGTCTTGGTCTTCGTGATAAGAATGTATTCAAGTGCCTATGGATTGTTGACTTCCCTCTCTTCGAGTGGAGCGACGAGGAGCAGCGTCTTATGGCTACCCACCATCCATTCACTATGCCTAATCCTGATGACATCCCATTGCTGGATGAGCATCCCGAGCAGGTACGTGCCAAGGCTTACGACTTCGTATGTAATGGTATCGAGGTTGGCGGCGGCTCACTCCGTATCCACGATACCAAGTTGCAGGAGAAGATGTTTGAGGTTCTCGGCTTCACTCCCGAACGTGCAGAGGCTCAGTTTGGCTTCTTGATGAATGCCTTCAAGTATGGTGCGCCACCTCACGCAGGTCTGGCATTTGGTCTCGACCGCTTCGTCAGCATCATGGCCGGTCTCGACAGTATTCGCGACTGTATTGCTTTCCCAAAGAACAATTCTGGTCGTGACGTGATGCTCGATGCACCTTCAGCCATTGATCAGAAGCAGCTTGATGAGCTGCAGATCAGTGTTGCTGTTAAAGAGTAATAATTCTTATAAAAATTCTGCTATAGATACCGCATTTGCTTGATATATATCAAAAAATGCGGTATTTTCTTTGTAACAATGACAGATTTTGCTTGAAAATCGTGATATAATCGAATAAAAGTATTAAATTTGCAAAAAAATATAATACAAAACTCCTGATTAGAGCGAGTTTTATTAAATTTTTACTAAGAACATGGCAGAAAAGAAAACAACAAAGACAGCTGTTAAGAAGACAACTACCGCAACAGCTGCAAAGAAAGCTCCAGCAACCAAGAAGGCTACTGCAGCAAAGAAAGAGGTTCTTTACTTGAATGAGGAGAACGCAGGTTTCAAGGCTGGTGATGTTTATCAGGCATTGGCAGCAGCAGGTAAGGCTCTCTCGCTTGCAGAGATTGCTAAGGCTGCTAAGATTACCGCAGAGGATGCAATCCTGGGTATAGGATGGCTTCTGAAAGAGGGTAAGATTAAGAATGAGGACAACAAGTTGGTTCTCGCTTAAATAGAACACTACAGGAAGGACCGCACCTCTATCAAAAATAGTTGGGTGCGGTCTTTTTTTTGCCTTTGGCGTTAATGGTTATTTCAAATATAATTCTGTTTTCATGAACTATGATCATGAGATTCTTGCTGTGCTGACTCAGGCAGGAGAGAAGGGTCTCAAATTGGAACATATAGTACGGCACGTGTACAATGCCTGTAATTCAATGTTTACTCCGTTGAATTACAAGGATGTCTATGCATATGTGTCGCTGTATTTGGTAAAGAGCAGTAAGCTGCAGGGCTCGTGTGTTCAGAAGGCAGGTTACGGTGTTTATCGGCTTAATCTTGCCACGACAGAGGCGCAGCAGCTCATGTTGCAGTTTGGCAGTCATCCTGTACAGGAAGAGGTGTCGGAGAAGAGGTCTGTTGACTCTTCGCTTTCTCTCTTTGGAGATGATGATTTTTAGAAGGATATGGCATTGCTCATCAAGGCAATGCTTTTTTTATTTATTGAATTTTAGCAAGTTTAGAAGTTATCACTCCCTTCGGTCGTTAGAAGTTATAGAAGTTAAATGGGAACAAAAAAAGTCTATGTCATGAAGACATAGACTTCTATTTTGTACACCCTTAGGGATTCGAACCCTAGACCCACTGATTAAGAGTCAGTTGC
>OMEA01000068.1_pt1 | contig 49774 bp, 31 predicted proteins | sample 1645321 | NCBI WGS metagenome assembly OMEA01 (sample SAMEA103958151, study PRJEB25191) | human gut metagenome
GCACCCTTAAAATCTCTTGCAAAAGACTGTATTTCAATTAATTCAAAGAGCGATTATTCCACTTTAACGGGACAGTAGTGATGTGTGATAGTTAATAATCCTGACTACTGGAAGTAAAAACAACTAAAAACAAACAAATAGTATGAACACAGACAACCAGGGCATATATGATGCCCGCCAACTGGGCAAGCCCAAGTTTGCAATTCTCGGCATCCAGCATCTGTTCGCCATGTTCGGAGCCACAATTCTCGTTCCGCTCATCACCGGACTCGATGTGAGTGCCACATTGCTTTTCGCCGGTATCGGCACACTCATCTTCCATCTTGTTTCCAAACTGCAAGTTCCCGCATTTCTCGGTTCCAGCTTCGCATTCCTTGGCGGCTATGCCTCTGTAAAGCAGTTGTGCGTGGCGCAGGGGTTGACAGACGAGGTGGCGCTCAACTATGCCTGCATCGGTGTGGCTGCGGCGTCGCTGCTCTATTTCGTGATGGCGTTCCTGCTGAAGATGTTCGGCACGGAGAAGGTGATGCGCTTCTTCCCGCCGGTGGTTACCGGTCCGATGGTTATCGCTATCGGTCTTACGCTCTCCGGATCGGCTATCAGCAACTGTCAGCAGAACTGGCTGCTTGCCGTTACGGCCATCGCTATCGTCATCGGAACATCTATCTGGGGCAAGGGCATCATCAAGATTGTGCCTATCCTGCTCGGCGTTGTCGGATCGTATATCCTGGCTGCAGCAATGGGCGAGGTCGACTTCTCCAAACTCAATGAGGTGGCGTGGATTGGTCTGCCTATTGATATGGATCGTACGGCAATCTCTGTAATGAAAGACCCCAACTTCGACCTTATCGTGACGTCTATCATCGCCATCTTCCCTATCGCCTTTGCCACAATCATGGAGCACATTGGCGACATGTGTGCTATTCAGAGCACTGTGGGCAAGAACTTCATCAAGGAGCCGGGCCTGCACCGCACGCTCTGCGGCGATGGTCTTGCTACGTTCCTCGCCTCTGTGTTCGGCGCTCCTGCCAACACCACATACGGCGAGAACACAGGTGTGCTCAACCTTACCAAGGTGTTCGACCCGGCTGTCATCCGCCTTGCAGCCTGCTTCGCCATCGTGCTTAGCTTCAGCCCTAAGTTCGCCTGCCTCATCGGTCTGATTCCAGCCGCTACAATCGGCGGCGTGAGCCTCATTCTCTACGGTATGATTTCGGCAGTAGGTGTGCGCAACCTCGTCGAGACATCGGTCGACTTCTCGTCGTCGCGCAACGTGTTCGTGGCAGCGCTCATCATGGTTGTGTCTATCGGCGTGCAGTACGGCACAGACGGTGGTGTGAAGATCGGTTCGGTAGCCTTCTCTGGCCTGGCTCTTGCCGCTATCGTCGGCATCTTCCTCAACGCTATCCTTCCCGATCAGCTCGGCATGAAGGTGAAGAGCTTCAACGGTAAGGAGAAGAAATATAGAAAGTAATCGGTTTGTATGAACATTGAGCAAGTGAGAGACTTTACGTTGTCGCTGCATGGCGTCACAGAAGACCAGCCGTTCGGCGACGACAACATAACCTTCCGTGTTGAGGGCAAGATATTCCTGTGTCTTTGGCTCGGCGACGGCAAGTGCGACGTGCGTGGCAGCGCGTCGCGCTTCGCCTGCAAACTGCTGCCCGAGCGCAACGAAGAACTGCGCGACCGTTACGACGCCGTCGCTCCAGCTTTCCATTGGAACAAGAAACACTGGAGTGACGTGTATTACGAATTGCTCGACACCGACCTCGTCACTCGGTTGATAACCGAGTCGTACAGGCTTATCGTCAGCAAACTACCGAAGGCTGTGAGGGTGAAGTACGAATCATATTAGGGTATCATCAAGAAAAATACCTACCTTTGCAACTATGATAACAAAACAGCCGATTATACTTCTCAATTTTACGGGCGTGTACGACTACGAGGCGTTTGCTTCGAACCCGTACGTCACGCACGTCGACTGCCGCGACATCTGCGGCGTCGACTGCTATTGCGACGAGGAGGCGAGGGCGGAGCTGCGCCGCCGACTGGCGCCTTATCCTGCCAAGGCGCTGCACTTCATCGATTCGGGCGACTTCCATTATCTCACGGAGTATTGGGTGTCGCGTCTCTGCGAGCCGTTCTCGTTGATAGTGTTCGACCACCATCCCGATATGCAGCAGCCGCAGTGGGAGGGTGTCGTGTCTTGCGGCGGATGGGTGTCGGACGTGCTTCGCAACAACCCGTTCGTGCGCAACATCATCGTCGTCGGTGCGTCCGACGAACTGATAGCGCAGATTCCCGACGCGCTTAGAGAGAAGGTCGTGTTCTACAGTCAGTCGGAGATCGACCACCATCGTGCGTGGCCTTCCAAGGCTGGCCGTCTGATTCACGAGCCGGTGTATATCTCCATCGACAAGGACGTGCTCAGAAAGCAGGATGCCGTTACCGACTGGAGCAACGGCGATATGTCTCTCTTGCAGCTGCAGGCGGTGCTGCGCATCATCTATGCTCACGAGCGGGTGGTCGGCGTAGACATCACGGGCGAGTGCTCTGCCTCTCTCGACTATCTCTCCGAACTGAAGAGCGCTGCTGTAGACAACCGCGCCAACGAGGAGCTGATGCGGATGATTTGCCAACACGACTGCGGATAGAAAAACGCTGCGTTTGCGGGGCTGATAGTGATACCGGTATCTACGCCTGACAACATGCATAACAATAGTTTCTTCATATGCTTATTTGTTTAAATTGTTTGAAAATGTTTTGGTCTGCTTAGAACGACAAACCGAAGCCGATGTACGGGAAGAGGGGCGCTGATAGCGGTAGCCGATGTCGCCGAAGAAGAAATAACCGAAGCGGTTTTCCTTGTTTGTGTAATACTTGATTTCGCCAGACTTCTGGTCTGTGTCCTCTGTACCAGGATACCAACCCGTATTAACATACGCTACAGTTTCCTTTATATGATACACGCCTAAGCTCAAGCCGAAGCCCAACTCCAGTTTGCTGTTCTTCTTTCCGAGCAGATAGTTTAGCTCCAACGGAACACCAACGCCATTGATTTTCTGGTCGAATAAACCTGAATTGTTGCCATAGCCATAGCCAATGCCCACACGGTAGCCTAAACCTGAGTTTCCATTGAATCTGTTGTCTTAGTCGATGCCTGCGACGTTCTGCGCACCAAGAATTTCGATTGAGAGGCTGCGTGTCGTCTGCTGCTGAGCCATAGCTGCCGGACAGCAGCAGATGGCGAGTAGGGATATGATTGTGTTTTTTATGCGTTTTGTTTATTTGTTGCGGTTATGATACTGTTATTAGTGCAAAAGGTATGACTTTTTTATAATATGCGAAGTAAAAAACTCAGCTTTTTATGAAGATAAAACGGATACTAATTGCGCGGATGTGGTGTCTTTAGGGGGTGCCCCCAAGCTATCTCCGCAGCGCCGCATACGCCGCGATGCACGCCGTGGTGAGCAGTTCGGAGAGGGCGAGCGCGAGCCAGATGCCGCTGTCGCCGAGCATCTTCGGCAGCAGGATGAAGCTGGGCACGAGGAACACAGCGCCGCGCAGCAGCGCGAACACCATTGCCGGGCGCACGCGCTCAACACTCTGGAAGTAGCCGATGCACATGAGGTTGACGATGAAGAACACGAAGGCGACAGCCATCAGCGGCAAACATCAGCCAGTCGAGCACGATATTGGCTACAGCCGCAATCACGTTGCACCACATGGCGAGACGCGGATTGCCGTCCAATCGTATCACGAACAACAGCAGGGCGCACCACACGCCGAACAGCTCGCCCGGCATGAAGCCCAGCATATACTCGCGCACCAGAGGCAGCAGCGCCTCCGACGAACCGAGCAGTCTGCCTGTGGCAGAAGGGAAGAGCATCACTGGAATGATCATCGCTAAGATGACGATCGAGGTGAATATCCACGCCTGCATCACGTTGATGCGCGCCGCCTTCAGTTTCTTCTCAGCCATGTGTATCGATGCCACCACCGAGCAGCCGGCACCCGTCATCAGTCCGAGACCCGTAGCCAGCATCATTATGGGCACGCAGATATTGATGGCGCCAATGCCGTCGGCTCCCACGGCGTGTCCGACGAAGATGCCGTCGATGGCGCACATGGCGGAGATGCTGATCATTCCGAACAATGTAGGCAGGAAATAGCGACCGAACAGGCGAGGCATGCTCAGCGTACTGAGGTCGATAGCGTCTTTGGTAAGGTGTTCTGACATAATTTAAAAGTAAAAAAGTAAAAGAGTAAAAAGGACTTTTAAAAGTCATTGCTGTCCGGAAAAATTTTTTAATTATGCTCGGCGCTTGCCTTTCTGCGTAAGCTGTACTTGCCGTGCTTGTCGAACACGAGCCAGTAGAGTATAGGCAGAACGGTGGCGATGAGCACCATTGAGATGAGCGTGCCGAAGAAGATGACAGCGCCCATCGGCGACCATAGCGTGTTGTTCTCGAGCATCATCGGCAGCACTCCTACAGAAGCCGCAGCCGAAGTGAGGAAGATTGGGCGCATGCGGCGTTCGCCTGCCTGGAAAGCAGCATCGCGCACGGATAGTCCTTTCTCGCGTCGCAGCTCTTCGGCATAGTCGATCATGATGATGCCGTTGCGCACAAGGATGCCCATCAGACTCACTACGCCGAGCACGCACGTAAGGCTCACGTCATAGCCCGTTATGCACAGGCCGACGGCTGCACCGAATATGCAGAGCGACATTGAGGAAAGGTTCACCAGCGCCAGGCTGATGCGCTTGAAGTGGAAGAGCAGGATGAAGAAGATGACAAGCACGGCTATCATCACGCCCGACATCACCTGCGGCAATGTCTCGGCGTCCTTCTCCACCATTCCGCCCATCTCCCAAGTGAGAGTGGGGCAGCGCTTCTGCAGCTCGTCCTCAAGCTCAGCCGACAATTTGTCGGCATTGTATCCGCGCATAGGCTCGCCGATGATAGAGATGGTGCGCACGCCGTTGCGACGCACTATGCTTCCGTCCTGCCAGTCGGGCGCAATCTTTGCCAGTTGGCGAAGCGGAACGCTCGCTGTGCCGCCCATTACGGGTATGTACTCGTTGTTAAGGTCGCTGTCGTTCTCCGACTTCAGCACCATCTTCACCGGATAGTCGCCCTCCCAAAGTGTAGACATCGGCAGACCGTCGCCGAAGTGTATGGCAAGATTGGCTGAAAGGATAGTCTTGTTCACACCCAGTCGGTTTGCCTCGGTCTCGTCGGGCGTTATCCTTACGCAAGGCAGCGGAGCCTCGTAGTTGGTGCGCACAAGATGTATGCCCTCGATGCTGCGCATGCACGCCTCCACCTTCTTTGCCTCCTGCTTCAGACGTCCTATACTGTCGCCGCTCACCCTTATCTCGATGGGGTAGGTGGCAGAGTTGTAGTCCATCTCCTTGAAGCGTACGTAGCAGTTGGGAAAATAGTCGGAGTATCTGTCGGCATACTTGTCGAGCACTTTCTCCGTAGCGTCGTTGTTTGCGGTGTTCACGATGAACTGTGCGAAGTTCGGTCCGCCTATCTGCGGCGCGTAAGTGGTGTGGAAGCGCGGCGATCCCTGCCCGATGAACGTAGTCACAGACGTTACGAGCGGGTCGCGCTGCAGTATCTGCGCCATAGAGTCGGCCACTTCCGCCGTGCGCTTCGCCGTCGTGCCGTTAGGCAGATAGAACTCCACGGCAAACTGGTTGCGCTCGGCTACCGGCATCATTCGCTGCGGCTGCTTTACGAAGAGCACAGCGCCAGCGGCTACCAGCGCCCCACCCGTAGCAAGCGTGGCGCACGGATGTGCGAAGCAGCGATTGAGCAGCCATGTGTAGCCCGTCTGCAGATAGTCGAGAGGCTTCTTGCGCGCGTCGGGCTTGGGATTGGTGTCGATGCCCTTATGTATCAATGTATACTGCAGGTAAGGCGTGAGCACTATCGACACCGAGAGCGAGATGCTGAGGATGATGAACATAGCCCAGGGGAACGACTTCACGAAGTCGCCCATATCGCCGTGCATGGTTATGAGGAAGGGGAAGAAGGTGAGCGATATGCTCAGCGTGGCAGAAAGCACCGACATGAAGAATTCGCGGGGGGCAGCGATGGCTGCATGCCAGCGCGACATGCCGTGTCCCAGTTTCTCCATGTAGTTGTCGATGATGACTACCGAGTCGTCCACCACCATGCCGAGCGTCACGATGAGTGCGGCGAGCGTCACCGTGTTCAGTTCCATGCCGAAGAGATAGAACACGCCTACGGAAGAGAAGATAGTGATAGGAATGCTCAGTGCCGACACCTCAGCAACGCGGCGCGGCATGAGCAACACTACCACCACAATCACCGAGACAACCGAGATGAGCAGCTCGCGCAGGAAGTTGAGCACCGACTCGCTCACCACCCGGCTCTGGTCGGTGATGGTGTTGAGGCGCACATCGTCGGGCAGCGTCTGCTCGAACTCGGCAAGAGTCTTGCGAACGTCGTTGCCCATCTTCACGATGTCGTTGCCCGGTCGCATCTCTATCGACAGCAGCACACATTTGTTGCCGTTGCTTTCTATGTATTTGTCCTGCTTCGGATATTCTCGCGTGATGCGTGCTATGTCTTTCAGTCGCACGATGTTGCCTTTGGCATCCGAGTATACAATCTGTTCAGCCACATCGCGCTCGTTGTTGTACGAGTCGTCTACGTGTATAGGCATGTTCAGGCTGCCCGTATCTATACTTCCGCTCACGGCGGTGAAGCCCTGCAGCGCCAGGTCGTTCAGAATCTTGAACGGACCGGTGCCGTACTTGGCCAGCTTGTTCTGGTCGAGATATATGCTTATCTGCTCGTTCTGCAAGCCGTACGTGCGCAGGTTCGATATCGCGTCTATGCGCCGCAGGCGGTCCTTCAGGTCGTCTATGTACGTGTTCAGTTCGCGGTATGTCTTCTGCTTGCTCTCCATCGTGATGAGCAGGGCCGAGGTGTCGGCTATGTCGTCTACGGCTTGCAGCGCCAGCACACCGGCAGGCAGCTGCGCCTTGAACGCCTGCAGGCCGTGCTTGAACTTGCTCCAGAAGGCGTCGCGGTCTTCCACGTTGTCGTTCAGCTCGATGAACACTATCAGCATGCCGTCCTTGCTCTGCGTGTACGTCTTCTTCTTGTTCACCTCCTTGTAGCCGAAGATGAAGTTCTCGAGCGGTTTAGCCACCCGCTCTTCCACTTCCGACGACGTGGCTCCGGGGTAGACTGCCACACATGCGCCCTGGCGCACCGTGAACTGCGGCATCTCCTCCTTCGGCATTACGGCGAGTCCGGTCATGCCCAACACGACGAGCATGCCGACAAGCAGCAGCACGATGTTGTGGTTGCACATAGCCGACTCGATGAACGAGCGCTTTATCACGCGGTTAGGTTTCCTTGTCAAGCGTCGCTTTATATGAAAGCGTAGGGCCGACTCCTGTTTGCTTGTTTCCATGTGTCTCCTCCCTTCGCTTTATCTTACAACGTTCTTGCCGGCGCATACCCTCATGCCTTCCGACACCTTCTGCTGTCCGCCGACAATCACCTCGTCGCCCGCGCCGAGGCCAGAAAGAACAATTATGTCGTTGTTGCAGAAACCGCCAACCTCAACGTGTTGCTGGTGGGCTTTGCCCTTTACTACGGTCCATACAAAGCGGGTGTTGTCTGTATCGAGCTCAACGCATTTCGCCGGAATCGCGATCTGTGCCGGCTGCGTATCGCCGCTTGTCACCTGCGCGTTGCACACCATGCCCGGCAGAAGGCGTCTGCCCGTGTTCTCTATGCCCACCTTCACGTCGTACGTGTGCGAGATAGGATTGGCGTCGATGCCCTTTTCGCTTATCGTGCCCCAGAACACGGCGTCGCCCAATGCGCCAACGCTCACACGCACCTTGTCGCCTATGTGCAGATGCGATATCTCTGCTTCTGGCACCGACAGCTTCGCGTTCACAGCCTTCACGTCCGCTATCTTCAGAACCGGCTGCCCCGGCAGCACGTACATGCCCATGTCGGCTTGCTTCGAGGCTACCACCCCGTTGAAGGGCGCCCTGATGCTGGTGTGCGTGAGCTGTTGGCGAGCTATGGCTTCGGCGGCTTTCGCCTGCTCCAGCTTGCTCTCTATCTCCACCCATTTGATATCGGATATGGTGCCAGCCTTGTGCAGCGGCTGGAAACGACGGTAGGCGTCCTGCGCCTGCTTCAGCGTGCTCAGCGCTCCGCGATGCGTCTCGTTGAGCGTAGTGGGGTTGATGGTGGCGAGCACCTGTCCCTTGCTCACTCTGTCGCCTTCGTCCACGCGTATGCTCGTGATGTTGCCGCCCAGTTCGAAACTAAGCGTCGAACCCGTCTTCTCTTCTATAGTGCCTACGTAGTCTTTTGTCTTGCCGCTGGCGTTGGAGCCTCCTACGGTGAGGGTCTCCACCTTTACGGCGGCTTTACGCGTCCGCTTCTTTTGTTCGGAGCAGCTCGTCAGCACCGAGCAGCCAACGAGCAACGCCACTAACCATACCATTAAACAATCTGTTCGTCTCATAATATATGTTTGATAATCTGTTGTAAAACTACAATTTTCAACATGCACAACAAAAAAAAGCGCTCGCTTTCTTACCGCCGTTAACCTTATTTAATCAATCTATTCGGAACTAAAGGCTATCTGCTATCTCGCTTTTTATCCCTTTTATAAAACTTCTGTAACTTCTTTGACACACCATATCCTTACTTTTGCACCCGAAATTTTACACATAGTTAACTAAATAAGCAAAAGAATGAAAAAGAAAGTAGTGAGAGAAAGCTGCGGCAGAAGAATTGCTGTGTGGTCATTGGCTGCGATGATGTTGTTGGGTAGCATGGGTATGCAGGCTCAAGGCACAGTCGGCGTGTCGGCGTGCTGCAAGGCTAAGGTGGCAACGGCTGCCGTAGCGCAACCGGTTGCTGACGACGTGCGTGCCGAGTGGCAGCAGCTGAAGGGCGACGTGACGCTTTATATGACCAACGACATGGGACGCAACGGCTATTACGACCAGAAGCCGATAGCCGAACTGATGGGCGAAATGGCGGGAGTGGTTGACCCTGAGTGTGTGTTTGCTGCGGGCGACATTCATCATTTCAATGGTGTTGCGTCGCTGCAGGACCCGCTTTGGATGACCAACTACGAGCTGGTTTACTCGCATCCCGACCTTATGCTCGACTGGTTCCCAGTTTGCGGCAACCACGAGTATCGCGGCAATACGCAGGCTTTCATGGACTACGGCAAGGTGAGTCGCCGATGGATGATGCCTGCCAGGTATTATACTAAGGTGTTCAAGCACGGCAACACTTCCGTGCGCATTGTGATGCTCGACACAACACCGCTCATCGACTCTTACCGTAATAATTCGAGCGTCTATCCCGACGCCTGCAAGCAGGACGCTGAGGCGCAGCTGGCGTGGCTCGACGAGACGCTGCGCAACGCCAAGGAAGACTGGGTAGTTGTGATGGGTCATCACCCGATATATGCCGACACCTACAAGAAGGAGAGCGAGCGTCTCGACATGCAGAAGCGTCTGCTGCCCGTGCTTCACAAATATAACAACGTGGCTATATACGCCTGCGGACACATCCACAACTTCCAGCACATACAGAAGAAGGGTGACAATATCGACTACGTAGTCAACTCGTCGTCGTTGGCGCGTCACGTGAAGCCTACCGACGGCACGGTGTTCTGCAGCTCTGCCGACGGCTTCTCTGTGTTCACCGTAGACAAGAAGCAGCTGAAGATGTCGATGATAGACAAGGACGGAAAGATTATTCACACGATAACAAAGTCGAAATAGCATGAAGAGATTCTTATTCACAGCGGCACTCCTTACGGTTGCTACCTCTGCCATAACAGCGCACACGCTCGACGGCATCGTCAAGGACCACAAGACCGGCGAGCCGCTTATCGGCACCGTTATCAGAGTGAAGGAACTGCCAAGCGTCAGCACCACAACCGGTCTCGACGGCACCTTCACGCTGCGCGAGCTGCCCGACCGCGGCCGCTACACGCTCGTTGTCTCGTACATGGCGTACAAGACAAGAGAGATGGTGGTCGACGTGGCGAAAGACTATGACAAAGGCTCGGAGAAAGGCAAGGAAGGACAACTCATTATCGCCTTGGACGAAGACTTGCAGCAGTTGGGCGAGGTGGTTGTAACCGGACGCCGCGAGTATCGCTCCGACCGCAGCGCCGTCGAGACGGTGAAGAATGCGGCGAGCGTGCTCAACGTAATGAGCCAGCAGAGCATACAGCTCTCGCCCGACGTGAATGTGGCGAGCGTGCTTCAGCGCGTGTCGGGCGTGACCATGGAGCGCGACGCTTCGGGCGAGGCTTCGTACGCTATACTCCGAGGCATGGACAAGCGCTACAACTACACGCTCGTGAACGGTGTGAAGATACCGAGCCCCGACGACAAGAACCGCTACGTTCCGCTCAACATCTTCCCGTCTGACCTGATGGACCGCCTCGTGGTTTCGAAGTCGCTTACTGCCGACATGGAGGGCGACGCCGCAGGTGGAGTGGTCGACATGGTGATGAAGGATGCGCCCGCACGCTTCCAGTTGCAGGCTAACGCCGCCATGGGCATGAGCGACTACTTCTGGAGCGGCGCAAGAGACTATCTCACGACCAAGCGCTCCGACTATACTCACCGTTCGCCCTACGAGGCGTTCGGCTCAGACTATAAGGCTTCGGCTTCCGACTTCAGGAACGGACCGGTGCAGCTGAAGAGCCATGCTACGCCGGCGCCCAACTTCATCGGCGGTCTCAGCGTTGGCGACCGTTTCTGGAACAACCGTATCGGCGTGATGCTTGCCGGAAGTGTGCAGAACACCTTCCGTGGCACGGAGCGCACGTACAACTCGGTGAAGATGGCGTCGGGCGAACAGGCTATGTATATCTCTACGCTTAACCACCGCTACTACAGCGTACACGACTTCACGGCGGGTCTGCACGCAAAGCTCGACCTCTCGCTCTCGAACCATAAACTCGAATGGTACAACATGTACGTACGTACCAACTCGAAGGGCGTGCGCTACAACAACGGCGTGAACACCGAGTATATCAGTGCCGACTCGTACACGCAGGACGACGAGCTGCGCTCCATTTCTTCTACGCAGAGCATCTTCGCCACCAACCTCAAGGGCACGCACCGTCTGACCGACCGCTTCACGGTCGACTGGTCGGGCGTGTTCTCGCAGGCAAGAGCCGAAGACCCCGACCGCACCTACGTGACGCTTACTAACACCGTTGGTCGTAGCGCCGGCGCTGAGGGCGACGCCGTGTCGGGCGATATATGGAGCCAGGAGAAGAACATCCTGAAGACGCTGCCTAAGAGTGCGGAACGCCGCTTCCAGCACAACAAGGATACCGACTGGGCGGGCTACATCAACCTCGCTTACGACACACGCTTCGGCGACAAGCTGGACGCTTTGTGGAAGGTTGGCGCGCAGTATCGCCGCAAGGAGCGCAGCAACCGCTACTACTCGTACGTCTTCAACCCGGCTAACATATCGCAGCAGCTCGATGGCAACGGATACGAGCAGTTCGCCAACGTCGATTGGGTATGCAAGACGCCTTACTCGCAGGCGTCTCAGCTCAACTACGACTCGAAGGAGCACATCGGCGGAGTCTACGCTATGGCTACGCTGAGCAGCGCTCTCGGAGAGCTGAACGTGGGCTTACGCGCCGAACATACCAACCAGATATACACCATGCTGCAGCACTTCCGCAACATGGGGCAGGTGGGCGAGCAGAGCTACTGGGACTATCTGCCGTCGGCTTCAGTGAAGTGGACACCGACAAAGAAGATGAACGTGCGCCTCTCTTACTACCGTTCTATCAACCGACCTGGATTCTACGAGATTGTGCCCTACCAGATACAGGGCGAGGAGTATCAGGAGAAGGGAAACCCTGAGCTGAAACGCGCCCGCATCGACAATATCGACCTGCGCTGGGAGTGGTTCCCGTCGAGCACAGAGCAGATTCTCGCAGGCGTCTTCTACAAGTATCTGAAAAACCCGATAGAACAGGTGTTCGTTACGTCGGACGGCAAAATCGGCGCCGGAACAGACGCCTACTACATGCCCGCCAACCTGGGCAACGCGAAGAACATGGGCTTCGAGATTGACGTGATAAAGTACATACGCCACTTCGGTGTGAAGGCAAACTACACCTACACCCACTCGGAGATTACCACTTCGAAGCGCCAGTACAAGGAAGGCAGCGCAGAGTATAAGACGGGCGTAACGCAGACTCGTCCGCTCGTGAACCAGGCGCCGCACACAGCCAATCTCTCCCTGCTCTACAAGGACACCGAACATGGCTGGAACGCACAGCTTGCAGCCTCGTTCACCGGCACGAAACTCGCACTTGTGTCGCCGTTCAAGGACGCCGACCAGTGGGACAAGGCGATGTTCGGACTCGACTTCAGCGCAGAGAAGAAGTTCCACAACGGCATCTCGCTCTTCTTCAAGGCCAACAACCTGCTCGACGCAAAGCGCGAGCGATACCTCAAGACCGTCAACCAGAGCAACCTCGAGTATGAAGGCCAGAAGAGCGACAAGACCATCGTTGGCACATACCGTTACGGCAGAACTTTCCTGCTCGGCGTGCGCTACAAGCTCTAATTTGTCACCACCTCATATCTCACCACCTCACCATAACAACACCTCATATCTCAACACCTCAACACCTCAACACCTCACCACCTCACCAAAACAACATCATACAATGAAGAAGATAAACACAATGGCCGGTATGCTGCTCGCTGCAGCAACGGCAATGTTCTCAGCGTCTTGCGAGAACGACAACATCAATCCGTACGATTATGCAGGCAACAACGGCAACGCCAACCAAGGTTCTACAAACGTCATAAAGACCGCCGTGGCGGAGTATCCTGTAGGCTCGCTCGTGTGGTCGAACGACACCACGCTGAGCGAGAGCGTAGAGATACCCGTCGGCACATCGCTCTATATAGAGCCGGGCGTGACGGTGACGTGCAAGGCTGACGTGCAGGTGCCTGTAGAAGTGGTGGTGCTGGGCAACCTCTACTGCCTCGGTACAGAAGAGAAGCCCGTCACCTTTACCTCCGACCGCAAGAAGCCCGAAGCCTGGGGCGGCATCATCTGTGGCTACAACTCGGAGGAAGTGGTGCTCAACCATGTAGACATAGCCTACGCCGGCGCCACGCCTACCGAGTCGTCGGCATCGTTCCAAAACAAGCTCTTCAAGACCACCATCGACGGCGGCGTGCCGGCCTTCCACTTCTGCAACGTCAACGGCAAGTTTGTCATCGCCAACAGCTTCTTCCACGACAACTACAACGACCAGACCTACTTCACGGGCGGCAACGGCGTGATCGTGGGCAACATCTTCGCCGATTCGGGCAACGCTGCCGACGGCGGCGAGGCTATCAACGTGAAGGCGGGCTGCCAGCTCGACGTAGCCAACAACGTGATATACAACGCCTGCACCAACGCCTTCAAACTCTCCAACGCCGGCAACAGCGAGGTGGTGCCGCTCACCGACATGACTGTCTACAACAATACCATCGTCGACTGCGGTTGGCGCCGCTCGAAGAATAAGAAGGGCGGTTCGGTATGGGTGGAGAAGGCTGCGCGACCGGTGTTCGTGAACAACCTCTGCTACGACTCGCGCTTCGGTCTGAAGCAGCCCAAGCAGGACGGCGCCGACATGGAGCACAGTCGTCTCACGCCCAACTACTACTACGCTTCTACCGCTACCGGCGTGGAGCAGATGGCAAAGGGCGCTTCGCTCGGCATCTGGTTCGACACAGACATAAAGAGCGCCACAGCAGGCCAGTTAAATCCGCTCTTCAAGAATTTCAAGCAGAACGCCGGCATGGACATCAACTGCGAGGTCGACGACCCCGACAAGGGCGCTCCGCTTGCTTTCGATAAGGCGTGGAACTTCGACCTGCAGCAGGGTAGCCCCGCTCTCTCGGGCGGTGTGACCGACTTTGTGCGCATCTTCCCGAACGGCATCCCGTTCTTCGGCATGAAGAAGGTGAACTTCCTCGACAGCGCTAACGACCAGAACTACTACTTCTCGGCACCACTGCCGCAGCCACGCTTCGGAGCGTGGCTGTAAAGCCGATTATTACTGTCCGGTAAAACTAATCTTTTGTTTCTTTGCAATTCTTGTATGTGTCTTCAGTTTGCACTACCTTTGCATACCTTTTACACAAAGTAACGAAAAACAAGCAAGGATATGAATAATCTGATGAATATGGCGCGTAAGGCGATGGCGATAGCGGCGTTCCTTACGCTTTCTGTTGCGACTGACGCAGCGGAAGTAGTGTACAGAATTGTGGAATACAACAAGCAGACGGCTGAATTTGAGATAGCGGCTTGCGGAATGGTGCCGCGCAACTCGAGGGTTTACTTCGAGAACGAGTTTGGCGCAACCACAGGCAACCGCTACAACCAGATACCGCGCAACGGTGCGGCGGCTGCCGACTTCGACGGTATGGACGAGTCGCACTATCTCGACGCAGTTGCCGTGCCCTCGACGTCTGACGTAACCAGTCCAGACGTGCTGCGCTTCACGCTTGACAAGACAGACGCACAGAACTGGACCTTCACCGACCAGTACGGTCGAAAGCTCGGCGCAACAGGCAAGCAGCAGCTTGCTTGGAACGAGGGCGCAACCGAGTGGACCGTAGACCTTGGTTACGACGGTGCGACAATAGCTCCCGCTGGTGCCGAGTACGGCACGCTGCGCTACAGCACTCCCGACAATAATTATGCTCGCTTCAATCTCTACACCTCTAAGTCGCTCCCTCTGCCGTTCCTCTATCGCAAGGGCGAACAGAAGCAGCCCGAGCAGTCGCGTTCGCTCGCCTTCGCTGAGGAGGAGCAGACCGTCTCTCTCGACGCTGCACATATCGGTCTGCGCCCAACGTTGCTGCCGAAGACCACAACCGACAAGCGCCTTCGCTGGACAAGCTCCGACGAGAGCGTTGCAACCGTAGCAGGCGGCTTCGTAACGCTTCTCGGCGTGGGCGAAACAACCATAACTGCTGCGGCATACGACGGCGGAGCCGAAGCAACCATACGCCTCGTCGTGACCGAACCGACCACCGTCAACGGCGTAACGTCTGGCGCAAAGATGCAGCGCCCACGCAAGGTGCTCAGCGGCAACAAGGTCGTCATCCAGACGGAGCAGAAACGCTACGGCGTTGATGCTTTGATGTGGTGATGTGTTGAGGTGTTGAGGTGGTGAGATGTTGAGGTGTTGAGGTGTTGAGGTGTTGAGGTGTTGAGGTGGTGAGATGTTGATGTGTTGAGATTTGTAGATTTCCATTGCATAAAAAAACAGCTAAATCTTGAACCGGAAAACTAATTATTCATTGTTTTCTGGTTCAAGATTTAGCTGTTTTTTGTCTATTACTGTTTTTCATGGCTTTTTACAGAATCGTTAGTCTGTTGTTTCCAACAACCATTTCCATAGCGGAATTAATTCTATAGTAAAGCCGTCTTGTTCCAAAACTCTCTCTTCATCCTTTGTTACAACTATCATTCTTTTAAGAGGTTGAATAGCAGCCAATTTTAGTAATCCGTCTACTTCGCGTTTGGCCGTATCTGCATTATTCATTGAGTAGGAAACCTGAATTGCTGTTTCTTCGTCAGGTATTAAGAAGTCCACTTCTGCATTTTTGCTATTCCAAAAATAGCATCTTTCGCTATATTTCCGTTTTAGGTTTACGGCTACAATATTCTCCAGCAAAGATGTTTCGGCTTCTACCAGGAAAAGGTGCAGCAAGCCGTTGTCGATGAAGTAGTACTTGCGGTTCGATTCCTTGTCTTGCAATTTGCCGTAAAAGTTTTCAAATGGGAGTATCAACCACGATTCGTTCATATATTCCATGTAATCGATGACAGTATCGGTACTGACTTTTTTACCTGTGCTACTAACAATGCTTGCAATACGATTGTATGATTGTGGCTGTTTTACGCTTTCTGCAATCTTGCGTATCATTACGCGTAGTGCGAAGTCGTTTCGTATTTTATATCTTGCCACCAAGTCACCAAAGAAAATCTTGCTGAACAGGTTGCTCATCCATTGGCGCGGGTTTTTCATACCGACTGTTTCAGGCAAACCGCCATGTTGAAAGTATATGTCGGCAAGTTTCACAATTTCTTTGTTGTGTGTATAAAGTGCATTCTTTGTATGCAAGTCAATGCCGTTAGCTTTCAGATACTCTGCGAATGAATACGGAAAAACCTCATGAATCATATATCTTCCACCAAGTGTAGTTGCTATTTCGCTACTTAGCATTTTGGCATTGCTACCCGTGATGTACACTCTGTATTTCTGGTCGGCAAGTCTGCGTGCAAATTTTTCCCACTTGTCTACCAATTGTATCTCGTCCAAAAAGAATATAGGGCGGGTGTCGTACATTTCTTCATAGCAGGTTTTAATCAAGTCAAGGTCGCTTATGTCTAATGAATCTATACGGTCGTCCTCAAAGTTGAAGTAAAGAATCTCTTCAGCTTTATGTCCTTGCTCCATTAATTGTGCTATGTGTTGGAACATCAGATATGACTTTCCTGCATGGCGTAGTCCTACGAAAACGTAATTCAGTCCGTCCTGCAATTCCACATTACGTTTCACAAGTTCAACTTGTGTAACATATCTCTGATATTCTGCAATTAGTATCTTTATTAAATCCTTTGTCATTCCTTTTATTTTTATAGTTTTGTCAGAATAAATTAGTAGAATTATGTGCAAAGATACTAATTTTATCGAATATACTCGATAAAATAGTAGTGTTTTTATCGAATATACTCGATAAAATAGCTGTATTTTTATCGAATATACTCGATGAAATAGCTGTATTTTTATCGAATATACTCGATGAAATGACTATGTTCTTCCTTTTATAGGTGCGCCATACACCATGCGAAGGCTTCCGCTGTGCGCTCGGCTTCGGCGCCGAAGTGTCCGCCTTCGTGCCAACGCAGGGTGACGGCGGTGGGAGAGAGCTGCTTGCATAGCAGAGCGTACTCGGCACGCACGCAGTCGCCGATGCGCTTCATGCGCTGGTTGCGGCAATGCTCCTCGCGGTCGCCGAGGGAGAGGTGAATAGGTGTTGTAGTGGTGATATGTTGAGGTGTTGAGTATTGAGTGTTGAGTGTTGAATGTTGCGCTCGGCTTTTGCCGCTTGCCAGAGCAAGAATTGTCGCTTGTGGCGAGAGTATAGGGTGCGCAGCGGCATATTCGCCCCAACCCTTAATCCAGAGCGAAGGCGACGCGGCGGCAACGGCGGTGAAGGCGTCGGTGTTGTGCGCAGCCCAAAGAGCGAAGAGTCCGCCGAGCGAGTAGCCGCCGATGATGCAGGGCAAAGCGCCGAAGCGCTCGCGGAGCCACGGCAGCAGAGTATGCTCTATGAAGCGGAGCGTGTCGGGAGCGTGTCTGCCCACCTCGGCGTCGCGCGACACAGCATCGTCAGCCCACGGCATGAGGGCGCGCGCCCACTCAACGCAGTCGAAGAAAACCATGGCGAAGCCCTTGCCGCTCGCCTGTGCAATAAGCTCTACTTCGCGCCGCACACCGTCGTTCTTCTCCTCGTGGCGCGCCGATGGCTGTATGAGCAGCACCTGCGGCTCGCCCACGATGAAGAGTTTGCAGGGCGTTTGTATGTTATGGTGTTCTGTAAGGATGGTGCTTTTGCTGGACATAATGGTTGGAGTTTTTATGGATTAGCAAAGTTAATGTTTTTGTTGGATATATGGCTGCTTTTGATGGGTAAAATTAAATGGCTTGTTGGTTGATTGGTTGGTTGCTTGGTTGGTGCAGCGGACGGAATCTGATCGGGCAGCGGACGGAATCTGATCGGACGGCGGACGGAATCTGATCGGGTGGCGGACGGAATCTGATCGGACGGCGGACGCGCAACGATGACAAAAGCATAGGGTGAAGAGCAAAAAACTGCTACTGTATCTGCAACAAACTACGCCTGCGTATATAATAAAATGTGGAAATGTACGTTATTAATAGACGTTAAGCACTTTTGAGGCTTAATGCAGACAACAAAACAACGAATAAAACGTACTGAAAAATGATTGATTATATTAAGGGCGAACTGGCGGAACTCACTCCGGCGCAGGCCGTTGTTGAGGCTTACGGCGTGGGTTACGCTCTGAATATCTCGCTGAACACATACGAGGCGATACAGGGCAAGGAGAACGTGAAACTGTTTGTACACGAGGCGCTTGTCACTGGCGGACGCGACGACAGCTACACTTTCTACGGCTTCGCTTCTAAGCAGGAGCGCGACCTCTACCGACTGCTTATCACCGTCTCGGGTGTGGGAGCCAACACGGCGCGCATGATTCTCTCGTCGGCATCGCCCTCGGAGCTGTGCAACGCTATCTCCACGAGCAACGAGCGCGTGCTGAAGAGCGTGAAGGGCATCGGACTGAAGACCGCGCAGCGCATCATCGTCGACCTGAAGGACAAGATTCTCTCGCTGGGCATAGCGCAGGAGGTGGCGGCAGGAACCGCTACGGACAGCACTATTCCCGTCGACGTGCGCGACGAGGCGGTGGCTGCACTCACCATGCTCGGCTTTTCGCCCGCACCTACGGCGAATGTGGTTACGGCGATTCTCACCGACGACGCCACGCTGCCTGTTGAGCAGGTGGTGAAGCTGGCGCTGAAGCAGATTAAGTAGACAAGTAAACAAGCTGATTTTGAATTTAACTAATATCATATACCGATTTTTAAAGCGTAGGCTGCAGGCGATTCGCTCGCTCGGCACTGCCCGCGCGTTTGTCGTCGTAATGGTTATGGCGGCACTGGCGTCGTATGCCATCACGCAGACGCCGCAGAACTCGCAGCGCAAGCTCTCGGTGCGCAAGACGCGCGACGCAGCTCCGCAACGTAACGGCTCCGCTGGGCGCATCGACTCGCTCGTCGTGAAGGCGCAGCCCAAGCTCGAGAACGAGGACTCGATACCCGACTCGCTGCTGCATCCGCGCTGGAAGATACAGCGCACGCTGCCCATCACGCTCGACGACCTCGACCAGAATGCTGCCGACCTGAAGCGTCCCGACAACCTGAAGCAGGACGTGGTGTACAACGACTCGCTCGACCGATACATCATCGGTTCGAAGATATCCGACTCGTACATCAACGCCCCGTTTATGATGACGCAGGACGAGTATCGCAAGTGGAGCGAGCGCCGCATGATGAACCAGTTCTTCCGCAAGAAGAACGACGAGATCTACCAGGCTAAGGGCAAGGAGAAGTTCGACTTCACCGACATGCACTTCGACCTCGGTCCGGCTGAGAAGATATTCGGTCCAGGCGGTGTGCGCATCAAGACGCAGGGAACAGCCGAGCTGAAGTTCGGCGCCACGATGAAGAGCATCGACAACCCGTCGCTGCCCGTGCGCAACCGCAAGACCACCACGATGGACTTCGACGAGAAGATAAACGTGAGTCTTAACGGACGCGTGGGCGACAAGGTGAACATGAACCTCAACTACAACACCGACGCTACGTTCGACTTCGACGCGCAGAGCCTCAAGCTGAAGTACGACGGCAAGGAAGACGAGATAGTGAAGCTCATCGAGGCAGGCAACGTGTCGTTCCCCTCCAACTCGTCGCTCGTACGCGGAGCATCTTCGCTCTTCGGTCTGCGCACCGACCTGCAGTTCGGCAAGCTCAAGCTGCAGCTCGTAGCCTCGCAGAAGAAGTCGTCGTCGAAATCGGTGTCGTCGAAGGGCGGCAAGCAGTTCACGCCGTTCGAGATAGACGCCGCCAACTACGAGGAGAACCGCCACTTCTTCCTTGCGCAATACTTCCACGACCGCTACGACGAGTCGATGCGCTCGCTGCCCAACCTCACGTCGGGCGTGACGATCAACCGCGTGGAGGTGTGGGTGACGAACAAGTCGGGCAACACATCCAACACCCGTAACATCATCGCCCTCACCGACTTGGGCGAGAACACCCGCGTGTCTAACAGCCTCTGGAGCGTGACAGGACAGCCCGTGCCTGCCAACGCAGCCAACTCGGAGTATGCAGCCATGACATCGCAGTACGCCGCCGCACGCGACATCGACCAGACCTCTACCGTGCTCGACGGAATACCCGGCTTCGTGGGCGGAGCCGACTACGAGAAGCTGGAGCGTGCGCGCCTGCTCAACTCGTCTGAGTACACCGTGAACAAGGCGCTGGGCTACGTCTCGCTGAAGACATCGCTGCAGACCGACCAGGTGCTCGCCGTGGCTTACGAGTACACATACGGCGGCGTGACCTATCAGGTGGGCGAGTTCGCGTCGGACATCACCGACTCTAACAAGGCGCTCTACGTGAAGGCGCTGAAGAACACCAGCAACAATCCGCATCAGGGCAACTGGAGCCTCATGATGAAGAACGTGTACTACCTTGCTTCGTCGGTGGAGAAGGAGAAGTTCCGCCTCGACGTGAAGTTCCAGAGCGACACCGCCGGTGTCTACCTCACATACATACCCGAGCCGCAGGTGAAGAACCAGACACTCGTAAAGTTCCTCGGAGCCGACCGACTCGACAACAACAACAAGGCGCATCCCAACGGCTACTTCGACTACGTGGAGGGTTACACCGTGACGAACGGTCGAGTGTTCTTCCCCGTTGCCGAACCGTTCGGCAGCTATATGTACGAGACGCTTCTGAAGAACGGCGTGGCGGCAGACAAGGCTGAGAAGTACGCCTTCACCGAGCTGTACGACTCTACGAAGACCGTGGCGAAGCAGATTGCCGAGAAGGACAAGTACGTGCTCATGGGACAGTTCCGCGGCACATCGGCTAACGTAATCTCGCTCGGCGCATACAACATTCCGCAAGGCTCGGTGGTAGTTACGGCAGGCGGCGTCACGCTCGCCGAAGGCACCGACTACTCGGTCGACTACTCGGGTGGCGAGGTGACTATCCTCAACCAGAGTATCATCGACGCCGGCACCGCCGTGAACGTGTCGCTCGAAAGCAATACCGACTACGGACAGGAGCGCAAGACGATGTTCGGCATGAACTGGGAGTACGACTTCTCGAAGGACTTCCAGCTCTCGGGTACGTTCCAGCACCTCTCCGAACAGGCGCTCACCAACAAGGTGAACATGGGATCGGAGCCGCTCAGCAACACTATCTGGGGCTTGAACATCAACTGGAAGAAGCAGAGCCAGTGGCTCACGAACATGCTCGACAAGCTGCCATTCCTGCATCTCACACAACCGTCGAGCATCTCGTTCTCGGGCGAGTTCGCGCAACTCATAGCCGGACAGAGCAGCGGCACGCAGGACAACGCCTCGTACATCGACGACTTCGAGAACACCAAGAACACCATCGACGTGTCTACACCTACGTCGTGGATAATCTCGTCGGTGCCGTCGATGTTCCCCGAGTCGGGCGACAAGTCTACGCTGCGCTCGGGCTTCAACCGCTCGCGTCTGGCGTGGTACACTATCGACCCGCTCTTCACACGCCGCTCTTCGTCGCTCACGCCGAGCCACATCAAGAGCGATCTCGACCAGCTGTCTAACCATTACGTTCGCGAGTTCTACGTCAGCGAGCTGTTCCCCAACCGCGACCAGAGCGCATACAACGGCAACTCGTCGATGCTCAACATCCTGAACCTCGCTTACTATCCGAACGAGCGCGGTCCGTACAACTTCGACCCCGACCTCAACCCCGACGGCACTCTCAACAATCCGCAGAAGCGTTGGGGCGGCATGATGCGAAAGCTCGACACCAACGACTTCGAGGCAGCTAACATCGAGTACATCGAGTTCTGGATGCTCGACCCATTCATCTACACACGCGAGCAGGGCGTGGCAGCCGACTACGGCGGCGACTTCTATATCAACCTCGGCGAGATGAGCGAGGATATTCTGCGCGACGGCAAGAAGTTCTACGAGAGCGGCATGCCCGTAGACGGCTCGCAGAACTTCACCACTACGCAGTGGGGTAAGGTGCCCAACCAGGCTACCGTAGTGTACGCCTTCGCGACATCGAAGGGTTCGCGTGCGATGCAGGACGTGGGCTTCAACGGACTCAACGACGAGGAGGAGCAGAAGTGGGAGAGCTATCAGGACTTCCTGCGCGAGGTGCAGGGCAAGGTGAACCCTGCCGTGTGGGACTCTATCTGGGCTGACCCCGCAGGCGACAACTACCACTACTTCCGTGGTTCCGACTACGACATGATGAAGGCGCCTATCCTGCGCCGCTACAAGTACATAAACAACCCGCAGGGCAACTCGCCCGACAATGACTCGCGCACCGAGAGCTACGACACATCGTACAAGTCGACGCCTGACGTGGAGGACATCAACCAGGACTACACGCTCAACGAGTACGAGAAGTTCTTCCAGTATCGCGTGTCTATCCGCCCCGAAGACCTCGAGGTGGGCAAAAACTACATCGTAGACAAGCGCGAGGACACCCACCAGCTGCGCAACAACAAGACAGAGACGGTCAACTGGTACCAGTTCCGCATACCGTTGCGCGACTACGAGAAGAAGTTCGGTGCTATCAACGACTTCACCTCGATGCGCTTCATGCGTATGTTCCTCACAGGCTTCAAGCATCCTATCGTGCTGCGCTTCGGAACGCTCGACCTCGTGCGTGGCGAGTGGCGCGTCTACGAGCAGAACCTCGACAACTCGGCTTCCACTTCGGGCAAGCTCGTGGTGAGTGCCGTGAACATCGAGGAGAACAACGACAAGCAGCCGGTCAACTATATCCTGCCGCCGGGCATCAAGCGCGGACAAGACCCCACGCAGCCACAGCTTGTGGAGAACAACGAGCAGGCACTCTCGATGAGCGTCACCACGCTCGGCACCGGCGAGGCGAAGGCGGTGTACAAGAACACAACGCTCGACCTCAGACAGTACAAGCGTCTGCAGATGTTCGTTCACGCCAACGCTTTCCAGCCCAACCAGACGAACCTTGAGGACGGACAGCTGTCTGTGTTCATACGTCTCGGCTCCGACTATAAGAGCAACTTCTACGAGTACGAGATTCCGCTGAAGCTCACCGAGCCAGGCAAATACGGACGCTACTCGGCTGCCGACGCCCGCGCCGTATGGCCCGAGGAGAACATGCTCGACATCGCCCTCTCCAAGCTCAACGGCTTGAAGAAGGAGCGCAACAAAGCCAAGGCAAACGGACAGGCTTCGTACAACCGCATCTACTCGGCGTACGACCCCGACCAGCCTAAGAATCGCATCTCGGTGATGGGTAATCCTACGCTCGGAGAGGTGAAGACTATGGTCATCGGTGTGCGCAACAACTCGGGCGAAGTGAAGAGTGGTGAGGTCTGGGTGAATGAGCTTCGACTGAAGGAGTTCAACAACTCGGGCGGTTGGGCTGCACAGGGCACGCTCAATCTGCAGCTCTCCGACCTCGGCACCGTCAACGTGCAGGGCAAGTACACCTCTGCCGGCTTCGGCGGACTGGAGGAAGGCGTAGCACAGCGTTCTACCGACAACTACTCCAACTACACCGTGACGGCTAATGTGGAGCTTGGCAAGTTCTTCCCCGACAAGGCGAAGGTTACGGCGCCGCTCTACTACTCGGTTACTAAGGAGAAGATTTCGCCCAAATACAATCCGCTCGATACGGATATGGAGCTCGACGACGCTCTCGAAGCTGCTGGCTCTAAGCACGAGCGCGATTCGATAGAAAGCATCGCCGTGACAAAGGTTACGCAGACCAACTTCTCACTGTCGAACGTGCGTGTCGGCATACAGAACAAGCGCCACCCGATGCCGTACGACCCTGCCAACTTCTCGTTCTCGTACAGTCACAGCCACAGCTACACCACCGGCGAGACTACTATCTACGAGCGCGAGGACAACTGGCGCGGTGCGTTCAGCTATTCGTGGTCGCCTATATACAAGGCTTGGGAACCGTTCAAGAAGGTGAAGAGCCGTTCGAAGTGGCTCGACTTCCCGAAGAAGTTCGGACTGAACTGGCTGCCGCAGAACGTGGCATTCAACACCGACATCACGCGCAACTACTATGAGCTGCAGGAGCGCGACATGGAGTCGACCGAGAACCAGAAGCTGCCGCTCACATTCTCGTCACAGTTCTTGTGGAACCGCGAGTTCAACCTGCGCTGGGACCTCACGAAGAACCTGCACATGAACTTCCAGAGCGCCACTAACGCAGAGATTGAGGAGCCTTACACACCTGTAAACAAGGACCTCTATCCAGATAGCTACACGGCTTGGAAGGACTCTGTCTGGACATCCATCAAGCATCTGGGCAGACCGTTGAAGTACAACCAGTCGTTCCAGGCGTCGTACAAGCTGCCTATTAATCTCATTCCGGTGTTCGACTGGATAACAGCAGACGGATCGTACAACGCTACGTACAACTGGATGCGCGGTTCTGACCTCGAAGACGGCACTTCGCTTGGCAACACCATCGCCAACAACCGCCAGATAAACATCAACGGACAGTTCAACATGGAGAAACTCTACAACCATGTGCCGTTCCTGAAGAAGACCAACGACCGTTTCAAGAAAGACAACTCTGCCGCAAACCGCCGCAAGGCGGAGGAGGCAAGGAAGAAGAAACGCGAGGAGGCGAAGAAGAAGCGCGAGGCTGAAGCAAAGGAGAAGGGTGCAGCCGACGGCGACCAGAAGACGAAGAAGAAGCCGCCGTTCGCAAACGACTCCAACCCACGCGACTTGCTGGCAAAGAAGAAGAAGGGCTTCGAGAAGGAGATAACGCTCATGCCCGACACCACTATCAAGGTGAACCACGGAAAGCGCACGAAGCGTATCATAGTAAGCGGACGTACGGAGGCAGGCAGAGTGTTCGAACTGAAGTACAAGCGTGTTGACGACAACAACATCCTTATATTAAATAAGGTGGACTCGGCAACGAAGATAAAGGTTTCGGTGATAGCAAAGGAACCGCTTGAGAACCAGAAGTGGTACCGTGCGGCGCAGAGCGTGGCTCGAGTGCTGATGATGGTGCGCAACGTGAGTCTGAGCTACCGCAACCAGTATGCCATGTCGATACCGGGCTTCAAGCCGATGGTAGGCAACATGTTCGGACAGGGTTCGGGCTACGGACCGCTGTCGCCGGGCTTGGACTTTGCGTTCGGCTTCGTGGGCGACTCGTATGTAGACAAGGCTCGCGAGAACGGATGGCTGATGGTGGCAGACTCGCTCGCTACGCCGGCTACGACCAACCTGACCGAAGACTTGCAGCTGAGGGCTACGCTCGAGCCTGTGCGCAATCTGAAGATCGACCTCACGGCGTCGCGCGCCAAGACAACGGCACGCCAGGTGCAGTACATGTACGCTGGCAACCCGACCACACAGAGCGGAACGTTCACCATGACAACGCTCTCGCTGCGCAGCGCGTTCGAAGGCTCGGGCAGCGCGAAGAACGGCTACAAGTCGGCATCGTTCGAGCGTTTCTGCAACTCGCTCGAAGGCTTCCGCAAGCGCGTCGAGGCACAGTATGCCGGTGCGGTATATCCTGCCGGATCGCAGCTTGCAGGCAAGAAGTTCGACGCGGCTAACGGCGGCGTCAACAAGTATAGCTCAGACGTGATGGTGCCTGCGTTCCTTGCAGCCTACACCAACATGGGCACGCAGATGTCGATATTCCCGACGCTGGCCCATCTGCTGCCCAACTGGACTATCAAGTACAGCGGACTGTCGAAGCTGCCGTGGTTCCGCGACGTGTTCAAGAGCGTCAATATCAACCACGCATACAAGAGCGTATACGCCGTAGGCTCCTACTCGTCGTACAGCACGTTCATGGAGTACATGGGCGGACTCGGCTTCATCACCGACGCCACCACAGGCATGCCTACGCCGAACTCTATGTACAACGTGTCGACGGTGAGCATCAACGAGTCGTTCTCGCCGCTGCTTGGCATCGATGTCACGCTGAACAACAACCTCACCGTCAAGGCGGAGTATCGCAAGACGCGCGTGCTGAGTCTGAGCATGACTTCGGTGCAGGTGAACGAGTCGTCGTCTAACGACTGGGTGATTGGCGCCGGCTACACCATTAACAACTTCAACCTCTTCGGAGGCGGCGGCAGCAACAAGCACCGCAAGGTGAAGTCGAAGCGTAACAGCGCAAGCAACAACTCGTCGCCGAGCCGCACACGCTCCTCAAACGGTGTGAACAACGACCTGAAGCTGCGTCTCGATCTGAGTCTGCGCAAGCAGGCGTCGATAAGCCGCGATATAGCCACGATGACTTCGTCGGCTAACAGCGGCAACACGGCGTTCAAGCTCGCCTTCTCTGCCGACTACACCGTGTCGCGACTGCTCACCATGAGCTTCTACTACGACCGACAGACCAACACTCCGCTGCTCTCGTCGAGCTCGTATCCGACAACAACACAGGATTTCGGACTGAGCATGAAGTTCTCATTGACAAGATAGTGTAAAAGTTGAGAGTTGATAATTGAGAGTTGAGAGTTATGATTTGTCCTATAAATAGGAAAGTCCTATAAACGGGAAAACATATCATAACTCTCAACTCTAAATTCTCAATTTTCAACTAAAAAAACTATCAACTCTCAACTTTAATTTATATCTTTGCAGAAGATAGGCTGCGCCTCAGCATAACATTCAAGCAAGCTTGATGTTCTGCCTTCGGTTTGCACTATCTTTGCCCACATCATAAAGAATATTACATTATAATATATAGCGATGAAAGAATTTAAGGACATAAAGATAGCCGTAGCCGGCACAGGCTATGTCGGACTGAGTATAGCAACACTCCTTTCGCAGCACCACCATGTGACAGCCGTAGACGTGATACCCGAGAAGGTAGAGAAACTGAACAACCGCATATCTCCTATACAGGACGAATATATAGAGAAGTATCTGGCAGAGAAACAGCTGAACCTTGTAGCCACTCTCGACGGCAAGGCAGCGTATAAGGATGCCGACTTCGTGGTGATAGCCGCTCCTACCAACTACGACCCCGTGAAGAACTACTTCGACACGACGCACGTAGAGGAGGTTATCGACCTCGTGCTTGAGGTGAACCCCGACGCCGTTATGGTCATCAAGAGCACCATCCCCGTGGGTTACACACGCAGCCTCTACCTTAAATACGCTAAGAAGGGCGTAAAGCAGTTCAACCTGATCTTCTCGCCCGAGTTCCTGCGCGAGAGTAAGGCTCTCTACGACAATCTCTACCCGAGCCGCATCATCGTGGGCTACCCGAAGCTGATTGAGGGCGAGAGCTACGCAGAGGAGAACGAAGCAATCCGTACCGTCACCGATGTGGAGCGCATGAAGGAGGCTGCAAAGACCTTCGCTGCATTGCTGCAGGAAGGCGCTCTGAAGGAGAACATCGACACGCTCTTCATGGGCATGAAGGAGGCTGAGGCGGTGAAGCTCTTCGCCAACACCTATCTGGCGCTGCGCGTGAGCTACTTCAACGAGCTCGACACATACGCCGAGATGAAGGGGCTCGACACAAAGGCAATCATCGACGGCGTAGGTCTTGACCCGCGTATCGGCACCCACTATAACAACCCGTCGTTCGGCTACGGCGGCTACTGCCTGCCGAAGGACACCAAGCAGCTGCTCGCCAACTATGCTGACGTGCCCGAAAACCTCATCGAGGCCATCGTAGAGAGCAACCGCACACGCAAGGACTACATCGCCGACGCCGTTCTGCGCAAGGCTGGCTGGTACAGCTACAGCGAGAACAACCAGTACGGCGCAGAGGTGAACGCATGTGTCATCGGCGTATACCGACTCACCATGAAGTCGAACTCCGACAACTTCCGCCAGTCGGCTATCCAGGGCATCATGAAGCGCATCAAGGCAAAGGGCGCACAGGTGATAATCTACGAGCCGACACTCGAAGACGGCACAACGTTCTTCGGCAGCCGCGTGGTGAACGACCTCGAAGCCTTCAAGGCACAGAGCCAAGCCATCATCGCCAACCGCTACGACGCTTGCCTCGACGACGTTGTCGAGAAGGTATACACACGCGACATCTTCCGCCGCGACTAACACTTCTGTTCTGCGACGCCGTGCGTAGGACGAATGTATAAACGAAATAGGAAAATCCCTACCTGCTAATATGGTTTTTCACTTGCAGATAGGGATTTTTTTGTATAATTTTGCAAGTGAAAGTTAGACGCAATGCCGCCCTACTTCACAAACAAAAAGTGAAACAATAAAAACTCGAATATTATGAAACGATTAAGTACTTACCTCACACTCCTGGTTATGGCAGCATTGCCGTTCACCTTCACCAGTTGCGAAGAAGACTGGTACGACGGTTACGACTGGTACGACAAGCCTTACTACGACGCTACCGACTATGCTCTTGACCTTGCGCAGACGCTCAGCGGCACATGGGAGGGAACAATCATCAACGAGTACTACAACGAGGATGGCGAACGCGAGCAGACCAAGTGCGACGCCGACTTCACCTTCGTGCAGTACCGCTACGACGCCATCAATGGCACGGGCTACGAGACCGACTACGACGGTCAGGGCAACCAGCAGACGCTGCGCTTCAAGTGGTATGTGGACTATCGCACGGGCAATGTGAACATCGAATACGTGAGCAGCGGCTACCGCTTCTTGCTCGACTCCAAAGGCAACAGCAAGTACTCGGGCTTCTCGCTTGACAACAACTACTTCGACGGCGTGATGGAGGGTGTGAACAACGACGAGTTCATCTTCTTCAGTCTCAACCGCGTCAGCGGCTACAACGCTCCGCTTAAGACCAAGGCTACAGACGGAGCTGCAAAGACAGTACGCTTCGGCAAGGGCGAGAGAAAGCAGATCTCCGACAGCGATGTGCCAGTGATGCTGCGCAGAAGATAAGCGGTTTCGCAGCTATCAGTAGCGGAGGTCTCCGGCCTCCGCAGCACCAAGTCTGACAGAAATATATGTCTGATAGAAATAATCACTCATATCTGTCTGCATCCTTGTAACACTAACATTATAAGCAGAATAAAGGCTGATAGATGTCGCTTTTCGAGGCGATATCTATCAGCCTTTATTCCAGCCACAATTAGCTATCTTCCAGCTGCAATAAAGTTTCTTCTATCCTTATTCTTCTTATTCTTATCCTTCTTTACATTCTGTTCTTCTGACTGTCTCCTGCACCCGTACCCTTATATTTGCTTCGAGTAGTATTGAACTTGTAGCGGACTGTCAATGATATTTTGCTTGTTGAGAACTCATCGAAGATAGTTTCTTTCAGCTTTCCGTATTTTCCAATGATATGACTGTCGTTCGTGCCGAACACGTCGTTGACATAAAGCTGGAAAGTCAGGCAGTCCTTCAGAAAACCTTTGTATATAGACAGGTCGGTATTGAACATCGGTTTGTAGATATAATGGTTCTCCTCATATCCCTTTGTGATGTAAGTCATCATAACGGAGAACATCGCCCATTTCGTATCAAAGGTGTTGTTGAATCGGAACATCGCCACCGGTTTGTTAAGATGCTGTCCGTCTCTTGTCTCTAACTCGAACCATTGCTTCTCGACCATTGCCGACAGCATGGGATGCCAGATGCCGAAGGTGGGCTGCAAGTTGAGCGTAGAAGTCACATTATTGTACGATTTGCCGTTTATCATCCTCATCAATTCGATGGTGGTATTGTCCTTATACATCTCCACAGTCTGATAAATAGGATCGGATACATGCTCATAAGTCAGGTTGAAAGTCAGCCATTTGTAGGCAAGGTCGTAACTTGTATTTCTTGAAATCTCTGAGACAAGAAACGGGTTACCGGTCTCGTATGTATAGTGATTGCTATACTGCACGCCGCTTCTTAATACCCAGTAGTTAGGTCGGCTGATGTCGGCTGCATAGCTCAGCTGCATCTGTACATTGCCGATTGGCATCGAAAGGCTGAGAGACGGAAACCACTCGCCATAAGTCTTGCTTTGCTCCGCCATATACTTACCATTGTCATAATATTTGAAGTCCACATTCTCGTATCTCAAACCCGCTTCCATGTTCAGCTTGCCGAAGTCGCGATTATAGGTTACGAACGCAGAAGCCATGCCTTCCTTTATGCGGTCTATTACATTGTCGGCAAGAGTGTTCGGGATTATGGCGTAGTTGGTATTGCGGTTTGTGAACGAATACTCGCCTCCTACCGACAAATCACCACCAAAAAGCGGATAAGAGAGCACCATTTTGGAAGCAATCAATCGGTTGTACTTTGAAGTGGTACTGTTTACAAGTTGGTTTTGTATTTCCGAGTTTACCTCCTGATAATGCTCATCTATATTGTTTTTATTATTTCCTTTAGACCAAAACCAGTCGGTATTGAAGTCAATACCCAATTTACCAACTTTACCTACATAATAAACATTACTTGACCAGTTGCTATTCTGCCCAAACTCCGATCTGATATAAGTGGTGGTCTCCGTCAATACTTCATCTCTCAGCACAGAGCCTTCCGTCTTTCCGTCTGTTTGCAGTTTAGGATTGCGCAAGAAACTAATGCTTGCTCCCAACGAATTGTTATCGTCAAACTGATAACTGGCATTCAAGCGAGAACTAAAAGTCTCGGTTTTGTTCTTCCAACGTGTTCTGTCCTGTTGGTTCAATGTCTTATCGAGATAGGTCATTTGCTGCAAGTCCTTTTCGTCTGGCGACGATTGTTTTGAGCCATAGGCATAGGCGCCAAGCTCCAATCCGTTCTTACGGTAATACATATTCAGCCTACCATATCCTCCAATGTTCTTTTTCTCGTCGTACGATCCTTCTGTTGTAGCATCAAATCCGAATCCATCGCCCTGTATCTTCTTTGTGGTGATACGTATAACAGCCTTAGTGCTTGCAGCATAACGAGCACCAGGGTTGGATATTACCTCTACCGACTTGATGTTGTCCGAACTCAAACGGTCGAGTTCGCTTCTGTCTCTCATCTGTCGTCCATTGATATAGATGATAGGCTCGCCACGACCAAACACATTGATGTTGCCGTTTTGTGCAGACACGTTAGGTATGCGGTCGAGCAGATGCTCCATGGTTCCTGCCTTTTCAAGGACAGACCCAGCAACGGTTGTTGTCATACCGCCATTCTTAAGTATGGTCTTAGGCAGCGACGACTTCACCACCACTTCTCCAAGCACCTTGCTGTCTGCCACCATCTTTATCACACCGGCATTCTCGCCTGTACAATCCTTCCATGCAGTCTTGTATCCTACAGATGTAACCTTTATTATTCCATTGTTGCAAGCCGAATCGATGGCAAAATGTCCATCCTCACCGCTTACAACACCTTTCACGAAAGCAGAATCCTGTCTGTTCAAAAGCACTACATTGGCAAATGCCAAAGGTTCGCCCTTCTCATCAACAATCTTTCCCTTTATATCCTGTGCCATCATCGGTGTGATAGCCGAGAAGCATAGAAACGTTATAAGCGTTCTCTTATTCATAGTTTCTATTTTCTATTTAGCTGGGGCAAAAGTAAAAAAAAACGCCAGAAAAGCAAGGGGGTGTATAGAATTTTTTTGGAAGAAAAGGGTGGATAATTCGCTCAAGATCTTTTTTTTTGTATTTATGCAGTGTATAGACTGCATGTTTTTGGCGATTTATGCAGTGTATGAACTGCATAATTGTTGAAAATACGGTTTATATCATTTATTTATGCTATCTTTGCAATTAGAATAGTATAAATGCAAAGATTATGGACAAGAATGTTATAAAGCAAATCATACTTTGGCAACAGGATTTTGTTGGTAAAGTGAAACTACAAGGACGCAACATTAGTTTGGAGGAAAATGCAAACTATGTGTTGGTAGGTATTCGTCGTGCAGGTAAGTCGTACATGCTTTATCAGAAGATTCAGAATCTTGTGGCACAAGGACATTCCTTGGAAGAAATCTTGTTTATCAATTTTGAGGACGAACGTATCACTGACATCCGCAAAGAAGAGTTGTATCTCATACTTGAGGCTTATCGCGAGATGTTCAGCCATCAGCCTATCATATTTCTGGATGAAATTCAGAACGTAGAAGGATGGGAGCATTTTGCCCGCAGATTGGCAGATGAGAAGTATCGTGTCTACATCACAGGAAGCAATGCTCACATGCTTAGTCGCGAGATAAGCTCTACATTGGGTGGAAGATATTTGACAAAGGAGATACATCCTTTCTCTTTTGAAGAATATCTGGAGTACCAGCAGATACATCTTACGAAATTATGGGAACTGTCACCTGTAAAGAATGATGTATTGAGACTGTTTCCTGATTATTTCTATTATGGCGGACTGTCGGAGGTCTTCAACATGCAAGACAAAAAGTCGTGGCTTCAGTCGCTTTATCAAAAGATTTTGTATTCGGATATTGTTATAAGAAAAGGTGTAAGGAATGAGCGCAGCCTTCGCTTGCTTATAAGAAAACTGGCTGACAGCGTAATGCAACCTACTGCTATAAAACGCCTGCAGAACATATTGCAAGGAGATGGTACAAAAATAGCAAGAGAAACCATAGCTTCCTATCTCGATTATCTGCATGAGTCGTTTCTCACATTCAGCATCAGTTCATTCACCGACTCTATCGCCGAACGTGAGACGATAAAGAAGCATTACTTCTATGATAACGGCATACTCAACCTGTTTCTCTTCCAACCAGAGACTAAGTTGTTGGAGAATATTGTAGCCATACAACTTTACAAGAAGTATGGCGAAGACTTGTATTATTACAACAAAAATATGGAGGTAGATTTCTGTGTACCTAAAGCCGGACTTCTCGTTCAGGTGTCGTATCGCATGACAGAGAATGTAACACGAAACAGAGAAATCTCAGCACTGCAAAAAGTTGGAAAGTTTCTTAATGCAAAGAGATTCATGATCATAACTTACGACCAAGAAGAAACAATACCCTCATCCGAACTGGACATGAATATTGAGGTCGTGCCGGTATGTAAGTTTTTGCTGGAAGAGGAGATGTTTTGATAAGTCAGAACAGATTGAAGTTGTAGGACTCTATATTAATAAAGCAAACAAATACTACACTATCTTGTGTAGTAAAATAAGGACGATCATCTAATTGAATCTGACCGACCTCGATATTAGTTAAATATCCTTTATAACAAAAAAAGACTACAACAATCCATACTGTAATCAAAGATAAAATAAAAATCACGACATTCTTAAATTTCATGTATTATATTCTTTTAGGATGAAGATCTCTTTAAACATTCTCATAAATAATTAAGAAAAGAGTAGAAGGAAGTCTACTCTTTTTAAGCTTTTCGGATTCCGCTTTTTAGAAAATAGGTTTCGATTAGCTAATCATGGTTCAAAAATACACAAAATCCTCAAAATAACAAACTAAATAAGAAATATATTGAATATCCGTGATGTTTTTAACAAATATTACGTACCTTGCTTTACATTTTTAATTATATCCTCAAATCCGAAGATAAAAATCAAACAAAAGAGCAAAAATTTTGATTTTTTACAATCACTTCCCTCTTTTTCCGATGCAAATATCGTACTTGAAAACTCCCACTAAAATTCTCATTCTAGAGATTTGCTGAACATAAAACGTGCGGTTTTGCGGTTCGGCGCAGCCCGAAAAACAGAGAAATTGAGACTTTTTAGTGTAAAACGATAGGTTTTGCACCGCTTTTCGTGAGATTTTACAAACTTTTCGTGAGACTTTACATGGTAACTCTTGAGACTTTACCTAGTAAAACCTATGCTTTTACCATGTAAAGTCTCACGATAAGTTTGGTTAGCTCGAATTGAAAATTGCACACTTTTGCGAAAAACACTGCAAAAGCTTCTGAATCATTCGTTTACGACTGCACGCTCAAAACTCGCGAAAAATCAAAAACAAAATCCGTTGTCGGTTTTTCGCGAGTTATGAGCGTGCAAATCGTGCAAATATCGTCTTGGCAAAAACTGTGCCAAACTTTGTTGCTGCTTACTTCTTCATCAGCGATACGGCGAAGCCGCCGCCGCGTGCCTGCTTAACCTTCAGCACGTCGCCCTTCTTCACGGTGCGGTGCAGGATGGTGTAAGCCTTCGGGTTCTTCTCGTAGTCGGCGTTCTTGCCGTCCTGGTAGATGGCGCAGTCGTACTTGGCACCTGCGTCGAGGAAGTCGAGCTTCACGGTAGTCTGACGGGCGTTGTTGGTCTTTCCGCCCACGAACCAGTTGTCCGTGCCCTTAGCCTTGCGAGCCACGGTGATATACTCCGCCGGTTCAGCCTCCAGATATTTCGAGTCGTCCCAGTCGCAAGCCACGTCGCGTATGAACTGGAAGGCGTCGTCGTACTTCTCGTAGTGTTCGGGCAGGTCGGCTGCCATCTGCAGCGGCGAGTACATCACGAGATAGAGTGCGAGCTGTCCGCAGAGCGTGGTGTGTACGTACGACGGGTTGTCGCTCCATTCTTTCAGGCGTGTCTCGAAGATGCCCGGCGTGTAGTCCATCGGTCCGCCCTGCAGGCGTGTGAAGGGCAGCATGACGGTGTGGTAGGGCACCGAACCTCCGAATGCCTCGTACTCTGTGCCGCGAGCCGACTCGTTGCCTACGAGGTTAGGCCATGTGCGGCAAATGCCGGTGGGGCGTGTGGCCTCGTGAGCGTTCACCATGATGTGGTGCTTGGCAGCGGTCTCGATGACACGCTGATAGTGGTTGTTCATCAGCTGCGAGTAGTGGTACTCGCCGCGCGGGATGATGTCGCCTACGTAGCCTGTCTTCACAGCATCATAGCCATACTTGTTCATAAGGTTGAAGGCGTCCTCAAGGTGTCGCTCGTAGTTGAGTGCCGACGAAGATGTCTCGTGGTGCATCATCAGGCGCACGCCCTTCGAGTGGGCATATTCGTTGAGATATTTGATGTCGAAGTCGGGGTAGGGTGTCACGAAGTCGAACACGTCGAGTTTCTGATGACCGAACCAGTCCTCCCAGCCCTCGTTCCATCCCTCGACGAGCACCTCCTGCAAGCCGTTCTTGGCTGCGAAGTCGATGTAGCGCTTCACCTCGGCTGTGGTGGCGCCATGCTTGCCGTTGGGTCGGCACTTCGAGTAGTCGGTTTCGCCGAGACGCACCGAAGGCAGGTCGTTGGTGTACGCCCATGTCTTTGTACCAACGATCATGTTCCACCACACGCCGCAGTATTTCGTCGGGTGAATCCACGATGTGTCCTCAATCTTGCACGGCTCGTTGAGGTTCAGCGTGAGCTTCTTCGAGAGCATGTCGCGTGCGTCGTCGCTCACGAGCACCGTGCGCCACGGCGTGTTGAACGGAGTCTGTATAAAACCCTTGCGTCCTACGGCGTCGGGAGTGAGCCACGACTCGAAGGTGAGTGTCTTCTCGTCGAGGTTGAGGTGCATTGTCGGATAGTCGAGACACGCCGCCTCGTGTATGTTGATGTAGAGTCCGTCCTTGGTCTTCAGCTGCAGCGATGTCTGCACGCCCGTGTCTGAGAATACCGTCGTAGACGAGTTTGCGGTGTACGCCTTGCGGTTCTTGCTTATCACCTCGCGTATGCCCGTGAGCGGCGTAATCTGATACTCGTACTCCTGCGTGTCGTAGTCGCCCGGAATCCAGTAGGCGGTGTGGTCGCCAGTCATTGCAAACTGCGTGTGCTCCTCCTTTATCACGAAGTAGTTGAGGTCCTGCTGCTGCGGGAACTCGTAGCGCAGGCCCATGCCGTAGTCGTAGACGCGGAATCTAATCTTGATGTTACGGTTGCTCGACGGCTGGTTGAGGCTTACCTCAAGTTCGTTGTAGTTGTTGCGAATTGTCTTTGTCTCGCCCCAAACCGGTGTCCAAGTCTCGTCGAAGGTAGATGTCTTCGACGTCGTTTCCTTGAATCCGTCCATCAAGTCGGTCTCCTCCATGCCCTTCGACGCGTGCTTGTCGCGTGCAAGCTCCAGTCCGAGGTGCGATGGGTTAATCACCTTCTTGCCCTTGTAGCTCATTTCGTACGTAGGACGTCCGTTGTCGGTAAGCGAGAACGTAAGGCTCACGTTGCCGTCGGGCGAAGCGACGGTCTGTGCCGATGCTATAGCCGGCAGAAGCGCAAGCATGGCTGCAATACTTTTTATGTGCATATCGTTGATTGTTATGTATTTAGGTTTCTTTTCTGCTGCAAAATTATATATAAGAAATGTGTTCTGCTAAGATTCGGGCGTCATTCTTTGCGCCTTTTTCGTGCAAACGTTTGCAATTCGGTACAATTCGGTGCACGGAGCGCTGCTACAAATGTTAAACCGACTTGTAGATATGTTTCATCGGGTAGTTAAAAGTTATAAAATGTATGTAGAAGTATTTGGTCTTGTTTCGATTTGTATTAACTTTGCGTAAGTAGTTTACAATTTAAAAATAAGAATCGATATGAATAAACTTTTACTTAGCTTAGCTGCGCTCGCTGTTTCGGCAGCCGCAAGCGCACAGAATGTGTATTCTACCGACTTTGAAGGAGCAGACGAATTTGCGAAATGGACGGTTGTCGACGCCAATAACGACGGCGTTACATGGGTATATGATGCAGAAGGCTCGCAGTCGAAGGTGTTCTAAGCTTATTCTTCGAGCAATGTGGCTGACGACTGGCTCATTTCGCCGGCTATAACGCCTACGGCAACGGGCAAGCTGATGGTGCAGTACACCACGTACGGCACGTCGTACGGCGAGAAACTCGCCGTCTACACAGGCAATGCGCCCACGGTTGAGGCAATGACGAAACTGCAGGCGTAGAACGACAAGGTGCTCGGCGTGCGCACAACGGAGTATTTCTTCTACGACGCTACAGCAGGCGTGCCCTTCCATGTTGGCTTCCACACGACGAGTCCTGCCGACCAGTGGCGCTTCTATATGTGTGAGTTCAGCGTGAAGCAGGTTGACAAGGTGGTAGACTTGCAGGTAGACAACGTGCTTAGCCCCGTTTCGGGCGACCCGACAACGATACTACTGCTGTCGTGGTGCGCCACGGCGGAGCCCTTACGCCGCCTTACTCGTGGGGCTTTGAGCCGGGCGACGACACAGCCGACTTCAAGTTCTACAACCTCAACGGCGACGACGGCGAGTGGAAGGTCTATCAGGCTACGTATATGAATATGGCGCGCACGGGCTACGGCTGTCTCGCGTACAATTATAATAAGGAGAACGACGCCGACGACTGGGCGATGCTCGACCCGATAAAGGTGGAGGCAGGCAACTACGTGCTGCGCTACTGGTATTCGGGTTCTGACGGACACACCGAGAAGCTGGGCGTATACTGGGGCACCGGCAACACGCCCGACGATATGGATGTCTGCATCGACGAGCAGATCATCAAGCAGGGCAAATACCAGGAGGCGTTCAAGGTGATTAAGTTCGACAAGCCGCAGACTATCTATCTCGGCTTCTACTCGCACAGCGACAAGGACGAGAACTGGCTCACCATCGACGACGTGCAGTTCTACAAGGCATCGAGCGACGCCGTCGACCTCGTTGTTACCGACATGGCGCTGCCTTACGACTATGTGCGCACGCCTAACGACAAAAACGTGCAGTTCACCATTCAGAACGTGGGCATCAAGGACGCCAAAGGCAAGGTGAAGGTGAGCGTCGACGGCGAGCAGAAGGTTGAGGTAGACCTTAGCGTGAAGGCGCAGGAGATAAAGAACCTCACGGTAAGCAACGTGCTCGACGGACTGGCTGCGGGCAAGCACACCGTAACCGTCACTATCGAGAGCGACGACGACAACATGCCCGACAACAACGTGATGTCGAAGGAGGTGAATGTGCTGGGCGCCCCGGTAGTCTACTACGACTTCGAGGATGGCAAGATCTCGTCTGACCTCAGCTTCTATGTAGGCGACTCTGGCACGGTGAACGCTAATGCCGGCGACGAGTTCAACAAGGAGGGTTGGGGAATCTTCAACATCGAGAAGCACGCCATGCTCGGCGAGCACGTACTGGCTGGCACAAGCTGGATTGACGGTGCTATGCGCCGTAGGCTCCTACGATAAGCACAGCTACTTATAAATACAAAAATCCCGTTGCGCAGAAGCATCTGCACAACGGGATTTTTCATGCATTAATAAAGCACAAAAAATCGGGTGTCTCACGACATCCGATTTTCAAAAACAAACTACTTAAAAACTAATCTACTAAAACAAATCAAAATATCTTATATGCGAAGTTATGCTTTATCGTTTTTGCGAGCGATGTTTTATCGTTCTTTTTACGTTGGCAAAATTACTAATAAAAACAATTCGCTCCAAATCTTTTTTCTACTTTTTTGCTTGATTTAGAGCAAGAAGTAAGGGTTTGAACGATAAGTGTTACTATTTGAAACAATAGTGTTAGTGGGTATCCGTGCTTGTAAACGTTTGCATTAGAAACGTGTCATAAATTCCACCACAATCTTGTCGCGTTCAGAGCGATGAGCGATGCCTCCGTTGCGATAGAAATACTTCTCGTAGTTGAGTCGGATGTCGCTTACGAACGGTTTCTTGAGGCTCAGCGTTACGCCGCTCGTCAGACGCGAGCGCTGATAGTCGTTCACGATGAGCTTGCCTTCGGGGTTCGCCTTGCCGTCGAGATAGCGTGTGCCGTCGCTGTGGTCGCTCATGTAGTCGTAGCGCACAAGCGGAGTGACGTACTTCACGAGTCCCTTCTTCACCTTTATGTCGTAGCTCACGAACGAGTCGAACGCATGCACAGCCTTGAACGCGTTGTCGGCATAGTGCTTGTAGAGATACTCCGCCTCTACGTGCCATCCGTTCTGATGCCAGTAGGCGCCAGCGTCGTACATCATCACGTCGGTGTTGTCGGGCTTTATCTTCTGCGTGCTCAGCGTTAGGTTGAATCCGTGCGGCATGAGCAGTTGTGCCTTAGCCGAGAAGTTAACGTTCTTTGTCCAGAAGTCCTTCTGGTTGGTCAGTCCCGACCCGTTGAAGAGTCCGGCTTCGAGCACGATAGGGAAGCCCACGTTGAACGTGTAGCCCAATGCCGCACCCACATCGCGCACGTTGCCCACCTGCTTGGCTATGAAAGAGCGGTTGGCGAAATACTGCTGGTGGGGTGAGCGGTGGGCGTCGATAGTGAACGGCACACGCATCTGTCCGATTGTGAACTGCATGGTCTGCCACGGCTTCAGTCGGGTGTAGGCGTCGAGCATCTTTATTTTGCCTTCGTCGCAGAGGTCGATCTCCGCCTTATAATATATAATAGGTGAGAGTGAACCGTCGATGCTCACGCGAGCGTTGCGCACCTCGAAGCGGTGTTCGCCCTCCTCGGTCTGCAGTTCGTACTTGGAGCGTATCGTTCCGTGAATGTTCATTGTGGGTTTAGCCTCTGTCTTCTGCTCTGTAGCGGTCTCTGTCTTTGCCTCCTGCGCCATTGCCGTAGCGGCAGCGAGGCTGACGAGAACTGTTGTGATGAATGTCTTCATTGCTTGTCGTGTTATGATTTCGGCTGCAAAGGTCGACATTCTATTTTTTCACCGCGTGTCAAGTGTGTTACAATGCTGTTACCGGCGTTTTTTGTTGTTTCAGACTGTGGCTACGGCTTGTGTCATCTGTTGCCCCACATAGTCTGATAGTCGCGCTTGGCAGCAGGAGCGGTCCACTCTGCAGGCACGAACTGCCAGTTGCCGTGCGTTTGCGGAGTGATGGGCGAATGTTCGCGCACATACCTTATTATATAGTCGCGCAGCGTGTAGTCGCCTCGCCACACTATGCGGCTTTCGAGCTGCGCCTTGTCTATGCCGGCGCCCTTGGTGAGCAGTCCGCCGCCGCCAGCCGCGCGATAGCTGTTTACAGCCACGCGATAAGTACGGCTTTCGTCGAACGCTGTGCCGTCAGCCATGCTCTTTATCACGATGCGCTCGCCGCGCGGCTTCGTCACATCCACGTTGTAGACAATGCCTGCCGCCGTGTCGAGATTGTAGAAAGGCTTGGTGAGTCCGAAGAACTTGTCGCGCGACGAGTCGCGGTTGTTCATACATATCAAATGGTCGTCGGGCGATGTCATCGTTGCTACCCATCCGTCGTAGCTCATCTCAAGATAGCGGCGTATCTCGCTGCCCGTGAGCTGCATCATGCAGAGATCGTTCTCGTAGCTGTAGAGCTTGTACATGTCGGCGAGCGTAGCTGCACCGCTCTTCACCGTAACGTCGAACGACAGCGGACTGGCGAACGAGATCTCGGCTCCGCTTGTGCTGAGCATCACGTCGTGAACGAAATCGACGAGTGCGCTCGGACCGAAATAGCAGTCGCGCGAGGTCATTGATGTTGTGAACGAGCCTACCTCGGTGCCTACGTATTTCTTCACTTTCTCAATCTGACTCTCGAAAGCCTTCATGTATTGCTGGTTGACAGATCGCTTGCCCATGTCAACGATGTTCACTTTCAGACTCTTGCCCTTTCCCTTCTTGCTCACCTCAAGTTCGGCGTCGGCGACACGCATAGCGTTGTTGGCAGGATTGACGATGATGGTCGTAGATCCGTCAGCACTTTTCACCTCCTCGTAGTGAGTAGAGTGGTCGTGTCCGTAGAATATCACGTCGAAGCCCGGCACCTCGCGAGCTATGTCGCGTGTGGCGTCGTTGAGCGAACCGTTTGTGAGGCTGCGGTCGTTCACGCCGGTGTGGAACAAGCCCACTATCACATCCGGACGCTCCTTCTTCTTCACCACATCCATCCACTTGCGTGCCGACTGCACAGCGTCTTCAAAGCGCAGTCCGCTCCACAGCTCTTCCGACAGCCACGACGGCACGCCGGGAGTGATGAGTCCGATGACGGCTATCTTCACGCCGTCGCGCTTGAAGACCATGTAAGGTTTCTGATAGGGCAGACCGGTGGCGGTGCTCACTATATTGGCGCCGAGCATAGGGCAGTTGAGTTCCTTCACCCATTTGTCGTATACCGCATGACCCGTCTCCACATCGTGGTTGCCCATAGTCTGCACGTCGTAGTGCATGAAGTTGCTCACAGATGCAGCGATGTTCTCCACATCGGTCTTCTCATAATTATAATATGTGACGACGGGCTGTCCTTGCAGCACGTCTCCTGCGTCCATCAGCAAGAGTCGGTCGCCGTATATGGTGCGCAGCGAGTCGACATACGACGACACGCGAGCGAGCGAACCATCGGTTGGCTGCTGGTTGATGAAGTCGTACGGGAAGAAGCGTCCGTGTACGTCGGTCGTCTCTATCATTCTTATCTTCACTGTCTTATCTGCTTTGCTTCCTGCATAGGATGCTGCTGATAAGGCGAAAGCCATGAACATGGTCGCCAATACCTTTGTATGATTTGTTTTCACTGTGTATGTTGTTGAGTTTAATTGTCTCAAAGTTACGTGTTTTAGACAATATCCACAAATTATTCGTCGGTTTTTGAGTAATGCTTCGAAAATAAAGCGTAATTTTGCAATATATTACATCAACAAACAAATTAAAAACCAACAATCTATGAACAAATCAGTTATATTAAGTATGGCTTTTGCCGCTGTGATGGCTTTCTGTTCGCTGGCGGCAAACGCACAATCGCTCTCTCCGTCTACAAAATGGCATTGGAACAAAGGCAAGATAATGATTGAGTCGCCTGAACGCCCTGCAGGACAGAAGGACGTGCTCGGACTGGCACTGCCTAAGATGAAGACGGTGCGCGTGGGCTTCGTCGGTCTTGGCATGCGCGGACCGAGTGCGGTAGAAGACTTCTGCTTGATACCTGGTGTGGAGATTGTGGCTCTCTGCGACTACGTAGAGGCGCGCGCAGCCAAGCAGAACGAGACGCTGCGCAAGCACGGACTGGCTCCTGCCGCCGTCTATTACGGCGAGAAGGGCTATGAGGCTCTGTGCCGCCGCAACGATATCGACCTTGTATATATAGCTACCGACTGGGAGCATCATGCCGTTGTGGCAAAGTGCGCAATGGAGAACGGCAAGAACGTAGCCGACGAGGTGCCCTCGGCAATGAACCTTGAGGAATGTTGGCAGCTCATCGACCTGGCTGAACAGAAACAGCTCAACTGCATGATTCTCGAGAACTGCTGCTACGACTGGTTCGAGATGCGCACTCTGAATATGGCGCAGCACGGCGTGTTCGGCGAGATACTGCACGCGCAGGGTGCATACATACACAATCTTGACGAGTTCTGGGACTATTACTGGAAGAATCCTAACGGCTCTGACCCCGAGCAGCTCGGATGGCGACTGAAGTACAACCGCGAGAACCGTGGCGACATCTATGCCACACACGGACTTGGTCCGGTGGCGCAGCTGCTCGACATTCATCGCGGCGACCGCATGGCTACGCTTGTGGCTATGGACACGAAGAGTGTTCACGGCAAAGAGCTTGTTGAGGCTAAGACCGGCAAGCCCTGCGACGACTTCCGCAACGGCGACCACACCACCACTCTCATACGCACAGCTAACAAGAAGGTGATAGAGTTGCAGCACGACGTGATGAATCCGCAGCCCTACAACCGCCTGTATCAGCTTACCGGATCGCGCGGATTCGCCAACAAGTATCCCGTCGAAGGCTATGCTCTCGACAGCAAGCAGCTCGCGGCAAGCGGCGTGCAGCCACAGGTCGACAATCTCTCTACGCACAGCTTCATGCCCGAGGCTGAGAAGCAGGCTCTCGAGGCCAAGTACGACCATCCTATTCTGAAGAAGTTCGGCAAGCTGGCTAAGGAGGTAGGCGGCCATGGAGGCATGGACTTCATCATGACCGCGCGCCTCGTGTATTGTCTGCAGAACGGTCTGCCGCTCGATATGGACGTATACGACTTGGCTGAGTGGTGCTCTATTGCAGAGCTTGGAGCTTTGTCGATGGACAACGACTGCGCTCCGGTGGCTTTCCCCGACTTCACGCGTGGTCTCTGGAACAAGTTCAAGGGCTACAGGCATGCTTATGCCACACCTGAGGAAGAGGCTCAGACCGAGGCTGTTGCCAACAGGTTCACAAAGGCATACAAGGAGGCTACTGCCAAGCTGAAGCTCTGGACTCTCTACGACAATGTGCAGAACGCCAAGACTGATGCTGCGAAGAAGAAGGCGCAGACCCAGCTCGACAAGGCTGTGGTTAAGGCTAAGAATCATGCCGCAAAGCTTTGCGCTTTGTGATATTATATGTAACTTCGCCCCGAAACTAATCAAACTAAGCACCATCCACGTATGAAAAAGATCAAGTTGGGCTTGCTCCCTAAGATTATCATTGCCATTATCCTTGGTATCGGGTTCGGCATCGTGTCGCCCGACATGCCCGTGCGCGTATTCGTAACGTTCAACGCGCTCTTCAGCGAGTTCCTCGGTTTCCTTATTCCGCTCATCATCGTCGGACTCGTCACGCCGGCTATCGCCGACATCGGCAAGGGAGCCGGCAAACTGCTTGTAATAACCGCACTCATGGCGTACGGCGCCACCGTCTTCTCCGGCTTCCTTTCTTATGGAGTGGGGCAGGCGGTGTTCCCGGCGCTCATAACCGACAACCTGCAACTGGCGCAGATTAGCGAGGCGAAGGGCATAGAGCCGTTCTTCACCGTGAGCATCCCTGCTTCGCTCAACATTATGACTGCTTTGGTTCTGGCGTTCACCTTCGGTCTTGGCATCGCCCATCTTGAGTCGCACACGCTGAAGTCGATGTTCTGCGAGTTCCGCGACATCATCACAAAGACCATACAGGTAGTGGTGTTGCCGCTTTTGCCCATCTATATCTTCGGCATCTTCTTCAACATGACTCACTCGGGCGAAGTGTTCAAGGTGCTCAGCGTGTTCGTGAAGATTATCGGCGTAATCTTCGTGATGCACATCTTCCTGCTTATTTTCCAGTATTTCGTAGCCTCGCTCTTCGTGCGCAAGAACCCGTTGCGCCTGCTTCTCAACATGATGCCGGCTTACTTCACGGCTCTCGGCACGCAGTCGTCGGCGGCTACCATTCCCGTCACGCTGCGCCAGACCATCAACAACGGCGTTAACAAGGACATTGCGGGCTTCGTCATTCCGCTCTGCGCCACCATCCACCTCTCGGGCAGCACGATGAAGATAGTGTCGTGCGCGTTGGCGCTGATGATGATGCAGAATATTCCGTACGACTTCCAAATGATGTCGGGCTTCATCCTCATGCTGGGCATCACGATGGTGGCGGCGCCGGGCGTACCGGGCGGAGCTATCATGGCGGCTCTCGGCATACTCTCGTCGATGCTCGGCTTCGACGACCAGTCGCTCGCACTCATGATTGCGCTCTACATAGCTATGGACAGCTTCGGCACAGCCTGCAACGTCACTGGCGATGGCGCCATCGCGCTCGTCGTAGACAAACTCACCTACTGGCACAAACGCTCTCATAATAATAATAATGTATAGCGAAGCGGCTGTGTGCGCAAAAATGAGACAGAATCATTGTTTCCGCAACAAAAAGTTTGGCGAATAGATATATTTTATGTACTTTTGCAACCGATATCGTTCTGTAGCGATATCATTAAACCATAAATAATGTAACAACTATGAACAGAAAAACAATTCTGACATCAGCCATTCTCGCACTGTTTGCAGTGGGACAGAGCTACGCCGACAACAGTTTTGTCGTGAAAGACTCGTCTACCGGCGCAAAGCAGATGGAGGCAAAGCTGAGCACAGTAAGTCGTATCTGCTTCACGAACGGCAAGATGGAAGTAAGGTTCGCCGACAAAACCACACGCGAACTCGCTTTCACCAACTCTACCGTGCTGTACTTCGAAGGCGAACCGACAAGCGTTACGCAGGTCGTAGGCGGAGCCGAAGGCTTGCAAGTGATGTATGCTGGCGGATTCGTGTCGGCTAACGGACTCACCGGTCCTGCCAACGCTGCCGTCTACAACATCCAGGGACAGCGTGCCATGAGCCTCAAGGCTTGGGACGGAACACCGGTCAGCACCGACGCGCTCAGCAGCGGTGTGTATATTCTTAAAGTTAACAACAAATCAATTAAATTCGTAAAGAAATGAAGAAATTCTTCTCTATAGCGGCACTCGCATTGGCGATGTCGACAGGCGTACAGGCACAGACCGACGTAGTACCCAACCGTATGATCATCAACTCTTCTGTAGCAAGCAAGGCTTACGCAGTAGACCATGTTGACAGCATCTCTTTCGCACGCAAGGATGGCGAAGTGAAGGCTAACGTAGAGTTCCTCAAGTATGAAAAGGACGAGGATGAGAACGATGTGGTATACGTAAAGGTTACACGTACCGACCCGAGCAGCTCGTTCAAGATCGAAGTGCTGCCTACAAACACCGCAAAGCGTTATGATGATACCGTTTTTGCACGCTACTTCGAGCAACAGACTACCGCTCCTAAGTACTATCAGGACTTCTCTGAGGGCAAACTCTCTGGCTTCGCTCGCGAGTTCACAGCCAACACTCCGTACACCGTTGTTACTCTCGCTTACGACGAGTACGGCGTGCCGTGCCAGGTTTCACGCGCAGAGTTCAAGACTCCGAAGGTACCTACAGTGGGCACTCCGTCTGTGACATACACTGTCGACGAGACTACACCAACCAGCTTCACTCTCACCGTTACTCCTAACAAGGATTGCGAAGAGTTCTACTGGTGCCAGTTCGAGAAGGGTAAGGCACAGGAGCAGTTCGAGCAGTGGGGACCGATGTTGGGTCTGTCAAGCATTGAGGCTATGATTCAGCAGTTCAGCGGTCGTTCTTATAGCGACCCAGCTACAAACACATGGAATGGACTTGCTCCTGCTACCGACTATGAGGTGGCAGTGCTCCCAGTTGACGTAGAAGGCAACTTCGGCGACCTCGTTTACATCTACGTTACAACAAAGGCTCAGGGTGGCGAAGGTATTGCTCAGGTTACCGCAACCGTAGGTGACTTTGTTAAATATGGAGATTCGTATGTGCAGACCGTAACTTTCACACCGAACGACCAGACCGCCCTCTTCCACTCTGTTATCTGCGTTAAGGATAAGTACGAGGAGAACGGTGGCGACAAGTGGGCTAAAGAATACCTCATGCAGGATATTCCGATGGACCCGGACTGGAACCAGTATGGTGTTGACAATTATTCTTTCGAGGCAACTCCTAACACTGCCTACTATGCTCTTGCTCTCGCAAAGAACGCTAAGGGCGAGTGGGGTCCGCTCACAAAGCATGAGTTCACAACAGGTGCAGCTCCTGCAGGCGTAGCTCCTGCCAAGGCTGTTGCTATGCCGAAGCGCATCGCTACAAAGAAGGCTGTTAAGCGTACAGCCGTGGCTCCGGTTATGCGCAAAATGACGCTCGTTCAGCAGTAATAAAAGATAAATAAATAGAAAAGGTGCAACGTGTTTTACGTTGCACCTTTTTTTTTGTTTTCGCTATCGCGGCAATACTATCTCTGCCACTATCGGACGATGGTCGGAAGCCTGCGTGTTCAACACGTCAGAGAAAAGCGTAACCGCAGGCTGTTGCGCGCCTCCCTTTCCGTTTTTGCTCGTACTCTTGCGTTTGTACGCAGCTATGTAGTCGAGACACTCCGTCGGCTTGTCGGCAGGCCACGACTTCTGCTTGCCGCTGCATATTTGGAATTTCTCCTCAAACTGACGTATGAACGGCGAATCGGGCTGAGCGTTCAAGTCGCCAGCCACCACGAACGGCTTTCCGCTTTTCTTTGCCGCCTCCTCAATGATGCCTATCGACGCAATGCGGTCGGCTTCGGTCAGCGAGAGGTGGGTCGATGCAAACACGAAATCGTCGAACTCCGCCACAAGCAGCGTTCGTGTCTCCTCACTTCCGGGCAGCGCATACTGTCTGACGCTTATCGGGCGCTCGCGCGAGAGTATGCCGATGCCGTATTTGCCGCCTTCGAAGTCTATTGCGGGTGCATACGATGCGTAGTAGTTCAGCTGTTCTGCTATCTCGCCCAGCGCATAAGTGTTGTTCGTGCGCTGCGTCATGCTGTCCACCTCCTGCAACGCCACCACATCCGGCGATATTGCCCTCAGCACCTCGGCTATGCGCTTGTAGTTGAGCTGGTTGTCCATGCCCATGCCGTGCTGAATGTTATACGAAGCCACGCGCATCTGGTGCGGCGGTATGCCCGAGTTGTTTTGTGCGTTGCAAGTGACCGATGCGGTCATTGCCGCAGGCAGGAGAAGCGATAAGAATATGCGCTTCAGCTTTTGGTTTACTGTTTTCTTTGTCTTCATTCCTATTGTTTTCATTCTTATTGTTTTTTATAATTATCGTTTTCGAACCGCTAAGTTCGCAATAAAATCTGAGAACAGCAAGAGTTTGTAGCTAAAGTTATTTGTGTAGAAACCAAAGAAGTGTTCTTCAAAATGCTAAAGATAGTCGTCGGGCGGCGAACGGAATCTGATCGGACGGCGTACGGAATCTGATCGGACGGCGTACGGAATCTGATCGGGCGGCGTACGGAATCCGATCGGGCGGCGTTCGCTGCACGATGACAGATCGCTATCAATTAAGGACGAATATGTATGTTATTAACAATGGTTTGAGGGTGTTGCGGTGGCAAGGATACCACCGCTACTAACTACCGCGTTATTTCTTGATGCGAGCCACGCACAGGGCGCCCAGCACGAGTGACGCCGCAGCCACGAGCATCATATTGCTCTGCACCGAGCCTACCATCGAGAGCAGCGTACCGCCGCACGCCGCAGCGATGATCTGCGGTATGCAGATAGTGCCGTTGAAGAGTCCGAGATAAGCGCCCTTGTGTCCGTAGCCCTCAAGAGCGTTCGTGACGAAAGCGAACGGCATGGCGAGCATGGCAGCCCATGCGCAACCGATGAGCATGAACGGCAGAGCGAGCAGGTTCTGGTCGTGCACGAACGGCACGAGAGCGAAGCCCACGGCGCCGATGACAAGGCTCAGCGCGTAAGCCGCCTTCTCGTTCTTGAAGCGCGGCAGAGCCATTGCCCACAGTACAGAGCCGATAGCCTGCCAGCAGAACATCACGCCAACCCAGTTGCCTGCCTCTTGATAGCCCTTCGATGCGGTGTCGGTGGTATTCCATATGGTGTCGGCGATGGTGCCGTTGGTGTATGTCCACATGAACATGAATGCTGTCCAGCAGAAGAACTGCACGGCGCCCACCTTCCAGAACATCGACGGAGCGTTGCGCAGCAGCTCAATCCAGTTGGCTTTGCCTTCGTCCGCCTCGGGCTTCGCCTCGTTGTACTCGGCGTACTCCTGCGGGTTCCACTCCTTCACCTTCAGTGTGGTGTAGATGACGCAGAGGATGAGTATAGCGGCGCCGATGTAGAACGAGTAGATTACGGAGTCGGGTATGACGCCCTTCTCTGCCTCGTTGGCTATGCCGATGGCTGTGAAGAAATAGGGGAAGAGGTAGCCCACGATAGATCCGGCGTTGCAGAGGAACGACTGTATGGAGTAGGCGAGCGACTTCTGCTTCTCGTTAACCATGTCGCCCACGAGCATCTTGAACGGTTGCATCGCCATGTTGATGCTCGTGTCGAGGAACATCAGCGATATCAGTCCGAACACCATCGCCGTGCTCACCGCCATACCGAAAGAACCGGCGTTTGGCAGCAGACACATCACGGCAACGGCAACTGCCGATCCGATGAAGAGATAAGGAATTCGTCTGCCGAACCTGCACCATGTGCGGTCGCTCAGCGTTCCCACTATCGGCTGCACCAATATACCCATCAGAGGCGGTAGAATCCAGAAATAGCTCAGAGAGTGTGGATCAGCGCCGAGTGTGGCGAAAATTCTTGATATGTTGGCACTTTGCAGGGCGTAGGCTATCTGCACGCCGAAAAATCCGAAGCTTAAGTTCCATAGCTTCCAAAAACTTAAATCCTGTTTCTGTTTCATTATGATTATGTTATTTGTTTCCTTATCAGTTTCCTGTTTCTTTTATCTGCTGCTTCCCCTCACCACGAGTCGTGTCCTCACCACCCGCTTCTCTATCTTGTCAGGGTCTGTCAGCCGCTCCACTTGGTCCATGAGAATCGTGGCAGCCTCTTTTCCCACCTCCACTCCGCGCTGTTCCACGGTGGTGAGCATCGGGTCGCACGCCACGGCACGGTTGCCGTTGGTGAATCCGCACACCGATATGTCGTCGGGAATATTGAATCCCATCCTCTTCGCCGTATACATCACTCCGATTGCCGTGTCGTCGTTCACGCAGAAAAATCCGTCGGGCCTGTCATTGCGCTCCAGCATCTCCGGTGTCAGCTTCTCGGCGTCCTCCCTGTTGTCGCAGGCAATGATGAGATTGTCGTCTGGTGTGATACCGGCTTTCAGCAGGGCGTCACGGTATCCGTTGTATCTGTTCTTGCCTATCTCTGCCCGGCCCTTCATACCGTAGAAGGCTATACGCTTGCATCCAGTCTCAATGAGATGCGTCACGGCCTTGAAAGCCCCCATGTAGTCGTCCACCACAACGAGGCTTGCATTGATACCCGTGCAGATGCGGTCGAAGAAAACGAGCGCTATCCCCTTGTTCTGAAGCGACTTGAAGTGGTCGTACTGCATCGTTTCCTTTGCCTGCGACACTATGACGCCACACACCTGATGAGCTTCGAACATCTGGCATATCTGCACTTCCCGTTCGTAGCTCTCTTTGCTCATCGTTATTATTATCCGGTAGCCGCGTGCTGCCGCAGCCTCCTCTATACCAGTGAGCACGGACGAGAAATAATAGTGGGTGAATTCCGGCACTATGACGCCAATCAGCTTTATTGGTTCGCGCTTTGAGTTCATCCTTAATTCCGCAACACTTTGATTTAACTTTATTTATAAGTACCTGAGCAACAAAAAGTTGCTCAGGATTTTGCCATGTCAGATTTT
>OMEA01000079.1_pt1 | contig 46412 bp, 42 predicted proteins | sample 1645321 | NCBI WGS metagenome assembly OMEA01 (sample SAMEA103958151, study PRJEB25191) | human gut metagenome
TCAAAAGACTTGCTCCAAACATAACCGGAATGGCAAGGAAAAATGTATATTCAGCCGCAACCGTTCTCGATACACCAATCAGTAAAGCACCAACAATTGTCGCACCGGAACGCGATGTTCCCGGAAAGATTGCCGCAATCACCTGAAACACTCCAATCAAAATTGCTGTATCATATCCAATATCCGCAAGTGTATTAATTTTTGCATTTTTTCCTTTGTGCCGTGTCTCAACTATAATAAATGCAATACCAAATAAAATCAGCATAATTGCAACTGTCGTATAGTTATAAAATAAACGCTCAAATGTTTTATCAAACAAAATTCCGATTATTGCTGCCGGAACCGTAGACACTAATATATGAAACCATAATTTAAAAATGTCCGTTTTGATCCATGCGCCAATCCGTTTTTTTGTTAAAGGTTCATTATTATTTTTCTTTCCGAACGGCCAGATCTGGTCCCAGAACAAAATGACAACTGCCATGATTGCCCCCAGCTGTATGACCACTTCGAACATACTATAAAACTCATCGCTTACCTTCAAGGGCATAATCTCATTCAACAGAATCATATGCCCTGTACTGCTGATTGGAAGCCACTCGGTAATACCCTCCACGATTCCAAACAAAACAGCTTTTAATATTTCAATTATTTCCATCTTTTAATTCCTCATTTAATTTTATTAATTAATTCTTTCTTTGCCCCAGAAGAACAATGCTACTGTTCCAGGACCCGTGTGACTGCCTATAGTTGTTCCGATAGAATAAATTTCTACTTTTCCATTTAATTTTGGGAACCTCTCTTCGATAAGTTTAGCAACTGACTGTGCATCTTCAAGACAGGCTGACTGTGAAATATAACATTTTCCACTATAGTCCAAACCGTCCTTTGCATTTTCTTCCATCTTTCCAACAATCGCCTGTATCACTTTTTTCTTTGTGCGCACCTTTTGTCTCGGAATCAGTTTTCCTTCAAAGTCCACATTGAGCAAAGGACAAATATTCATAACCCCGCCTATAAAACCAGCAGCCTTTGAAACACGTCCGCCCTTAATAAAAAATGTTAAATCACTTGTAAAAAACCAATGTTGTACTTCCTTCTTATGTTCCTCTGCCCACGCATATACTTCATCAATCGATTTTCCCTCGTCCCTCAGATCTGCGAGTTTATCCATAAGTAATCCATATCCAGAGGATGCAGCTAGAGAATCAATAACATAAATTTTTCGATCCGGATATTTTTCCTGCATCATAGACTGTGCAATTTTTGCAGAATTAATCACGCCAGAGATGCCAGAAGAAAGTGTTAGATGTAAAATATCTTTTCCTTCCTTCAAAAATCCATCAAAATATTCACAGAATTCATCCGCATTAATTTGCGATGTTTTTGTATCTGCTCCATCTGCCATTGCCTGATAAAACTGATCAAATGGGATCGACTCTCCCAAATCATCCATATACTGTCTTCCGTCCAGTTCAAAATGAAAACATATGTATGAAATATCTCTTTTCACAAAATGTTCTTTTGTCAAGTCCGCAGTTGAACTGCAGCTCAAAATAAAGTCTTTCATTTAAGTCTCCTTATACCCTATTTTATCTTTATGAGAATCATTTTAATTTTAGTATAAAAACAATAGAATAGCAATACAACATATGCTATAATAAGCTTAAGATTTACGTTTCATCGGAGGTGTACTATGAGCGAAAAAGTATATAAAACTATGGGGAATACCGGAGCTGGAACTCTCGCGATTGGAATTTGTGTTTTAGTCACAGGAATTGTATCCGGTGTCCTCTTAATTGTAAACGGAGCAAGATTATTAAAAAACAGGGAGCGGCTGATGTTCTAAGCTGCCCCCTGTTTTTTAACTGGTTCTGAATTGTTCTCCTTATTCAAAATACATCAAATCCATATAGGCATCTGAAAATTCCGGATGCATAGACAATTCAATATAGTACATATGTTCCCGGATCTTTTTTGCCTGCTCTCTGGCTTCTTTTGATATCGCAGCTGATATGGCACCTTCGCCTGCCGCATTTCCAACTGCCTGTGTCACCGGAAGGAGTTCCTTTGGAATCAATCCAATTCTCGCCGCACTTTCTTTGTTTAAATAAGTTCCAAAACCTCCTGCCAAAATCAAACGTTTCACATCCTTGTAAATTATCCCCTTTTCATTTAATAAAATCTGTATTCCAGCTGCAATAGCTGCTTTCGCCAATTGGATATTTCTGATATCCGTCTGCGTCACACAAACTTTCTCGGTAAGCCAGACACAGTTTTCCTCTTTGTAGAAGCCTGTATATCCTCGAAATTCTTCTGGCACTTCATCCGCTTCCAGCAACATTCCCGTTTCATCCATAAGTCCACTCTGTAAAAAGACTGCCACTGCATCTAAAAGTCCTGACCCGCATATTCCTTCTGCTTCTTGTTTATTTCCAATTACTTCAATTTTGATTTTATTTTGTTCTAATTTAACATGTGAAATTGCCTTTTGTGTCGCAGGCATTCCCATCACAATTTCCGCCCCTTCAAATGCAGGTCCTGCAGCGGCTGCGCAGCATACATACTCCTGTTCTGTTCCAAGAACCATTTCGCCATTGGTTCCAATATCCAGCAACAAGGTTTCCTCATTCTCATGTCCTTTCATAGTAGCCAATAAATCCGCTGTCACATCTCCGCCTACATATCCCGCTGCACACGGAAACAGGTAAATCTTTTTACAAATTCGAAATCCCAATTCTGCTCCAGAATACTCTTTTCCGAATAACTCATCCGGTTCAAAAGGTGCCACACCTATTTTCTCTGGTGACACCCCTGCCAATAAATGACACATAACTGTGTTTCCTGCTACAGACATATATATAATAGGAAGAAACACCTTCGCTTTTTGACATAATTGAATGATCATCTGTTCCAGCTGGCGTACTACAAGTTTCTGCAATTCACGAAGCCTTCCTGACGATGCCGCCTGAATGCGGGACACAACATCCGCCCCATAAACACCCTGCGCATTTTTTTTACTAACTGTTCCTATACGTTCTCCGGTTCTCATATCCAATAAATAGCAGACAATTGTCGTAGTACCTATATCACACGCAACTGCATATCCTTCAATTCCATCCGACGGATAAATATACCCCTCTCCATTTTCTGATATACTTACATTCTGTTGCTCCGGAATTTGTACAACCATTCCTTCTGTAACTTTGGTTGTACAAGCCAGACACTCTACGCCATTAACATTTACAAGACATTTTTTACATTTTCCCTGTCCATTGCAAGGTGCCGCTACCGATGTAATCCCCTGCTCTCGAAACGCATCGAGAACCGTCTGTGTATCTTTTGCCGAAATTTCATATTGTTTATTGCCTTCAATTACTTTTATCTGCATTGTTTCCAACTTTCCTTTTGTTTTCACTTCGTAACTATTCTGAGAGATTTTGAATAATTATGTCACTTCATTATAAAACACCCATTATAATTTCACAATCTAATTTATTCCAGTTCGGTCATACCTCCCAGCAGAATTCCAATATTATCACGATATATTTTTTCAAACTGAGACATCGGCAATGGGTTGGTTCCAAGTCCAGCTTCAATTGTATATCCCGGCTTATCGTATTCCAAAATAAACCAATCCTTATACCCTGCATAGCCGGAAGCCGAAGGTGTCTCCTCCAAACGATATCCACTTACTTCCGAAAAATATTTTCCAATCTCATGCGAATTGACAGGATTGTAATCCAAATATCTCCAATAAATAACTTCTCCCTGTGTATGATATGCAAGTATCAGCCGGAACTCATGTGCTCTCGTAAAATTATACATTGCAATACTCTCCGGTTCGCTGAGAGGTGTCATTCCAACATAGTCTCTCGGCGCCTGTTTAGTATAACCTTGATTATATTTTATTCGTTTTGCCATATTCCATCCTGCAGGAAACTGAAGATTCAAATCTACGCCTCGGATGTTTGCCTTCCATCCACTTGGAAAAGAAATGTCCGGATACGCACTTGCAATACGAACCGCCTCTCTATAAAAATATCCCTGATCCAAAGCTCCATTTACGAGATCTACTCCATCCGGGTTAACCATAGGTATTAAATATAGATTAAATTCTTCAAACAAATGTTGTATATTCACATTTTGTATTTCTTCCTCGTTCTCATAGTTTCGCATAAGCTGCTCTGCAAATTTTAATAATACCGGTGTTGTAATACTTTCGTTTGCATGAAATGACGCGTTATAACAAGCCTCCGTATCTCCGTTTCCCAAATTTAAATATAATAATTTACTACCCATTACGCTTCTTCCAAGACTGCCGGTTTTCAAATAAGGATATCTTGCCTGTAAACCATCCACAATCCATTCCACCAGAAAGGAAGTATACAAAACATTATCCGGCACAATTTCAAAATCAAACGGTACAATAAGCAACGTTCCAATATTTAAATTATTACTTTCTACATTTGGATTTGCTTGCAAAACAGCCTGTTCCGTAGTTCCATACTTTTTTGCAATACTATAAATACTGTCACCTTTTTCTACAAGATGTGTGGTATATCCTTTCAGATATGGAATCAATAATTTCCATGTTTCATCATCCACCGTACATCCACCTGATTTTCCTGTAAATTTTTCAACTGTGCTGCATGTATCAGGACCAAATATTCCATCGATAGCAATCGATTCCCCTGCCCGTTGCAACGCCAATTGCAAATATTGAACAAATACACCTTGTTCACCTGGATATAATTTTTTCATTTTATCAATAACATAACTCAATCCATATTCAGTTCATTATATGACATGGTACAGGTTCCTATTCCATATACCTCCAAAATGTAAACATAAAAAAGAAAGGAATGTTTCCCATATGTAAGAAACTTCCTTCCTCTTGTATCTTGTTCATTTTCTGTTTTACTCGTTCATATTTGCAAGCTTCTTCGCCTGATCGCCCTCACGGAACAAAGACCTCTTTGATTATGGGCTCGAAACAAATGCCTCCATGCCATAAAAGGGCTCGGAACGTGTGCCTCATAATAAAGAGGTCTCGAAGCAAATACCTCAATTATTTTTGAAACAACATCTATCTACTTCTATTATTCTACACCAAACTTTTGTAATTAGCTACTAAGGCTTGCCCTTTCTATTCTTATCATTTTGGGCTAAATTTGCTATAATCTCAGAATCACTTAGTTCTCCTTCCTGACGATAACAAAGGCTAATAGTTTTATCATCACCTAGTATAGCGTAAATTAAATAGCTACTATATATATTGAGGATAATGTGTGGTATAATAGTGTTATCTAAGAAAGGGATGAACGCTATGAGAAGAACATATCTTACTCTGTCAGAAGAAGACAAAGATTACCTTAAAACATTATCAAAAAAAAGAACAATTCAGGCACAAATTGTAGATCGTGCCAAAATTTTATTATATAAATCTGATGGCATGACTTTCAACGCTATCGCTGAAAAACTTGCCATTAGTTCAGCAACCGTACGGCTTTGTGTTTCTAAATATTACGAGGGCGGTATTGAAAAAGCTCTTTTTGATACTCAGCGCCCCGGACGCCCATCTGAAATTACAGATGATGCAAAAGCATGGATCATCAATCTTGCTTGTCAGAGACCAGTAGAACTTGGCTATGCACAGGAACTTTGGACTTTAAATGCTCTTCATAAGCATATTCAGAAACACGCAGAAGAAGCAGGATATCCAAGACTTACAACCATTACTAAACCTTATATTCAGAAATTCCTCAAGGAACAGGATATCAAACCATTCAAAATCAGGTATTATTGTGAGAAGCGAGATCCAGATTTTGAATCAAAAATGCATGAAGTTCTCTTGGTTTACAAGCAGATTGAAATGCAGTTTGATGAAAATGGTACACTCATTGTTCCAGATGATTATAAACTGACAATCACGGTATCATATGATGAAAAACCAGGCATACAGGCAATTTCCAATACAGCACCAGATTTACGCCCGACAACAGAAAATGGTGAGGTATATCGGGATGCGGAATACAAACGTCTGGGAACACTTTCTTTATTAGCTGGTATCGATCTTCTTACAGGAGAAGCCATCCCATTGGTAAGTGAAACACACAAGAGTTCTGACTTTATTGAATTTTTAAAAATACTGGACAAAAAATATCCATTGCAGGATACCATCAGAATCATTCTTGATAACCACTCAGCACATACATCCAAAGAAACACAGCGATTTTTGGATACGATGCCAAAAGGTCGGTTTAAATTTGTATTCACACCAAAGCATGGTTCTTGGTTAAACATGATTGAAAGTTTCTTTAGCAAGATGACGAAACAAATGCTGCGTGGAATTCGTGTCAAAACCAAACAGGAATTGGAAGAACGAATTTACCAGTATTTTGAAGAAGTTAACCGCGAGCCAGTAGTTTACCATTGGAAATATAAAATGGATGAAATCAGCGAAGCTGAAGCATCTTCAATTTAATATAGCAGTTATTTATTATCCAATATACTAGTTCTTCTCTAAACACTGATGTAGCCTGCTCAACATCATCGGATGTCGGTGCAACAGATGTATCTCCTCCATATACCTTCATGGCTTCACGCATATTGTCGCGAATACCAATATAGTCGATAACCATACCATATTCTTTCCTCGGATATTTTCTGTTTACACGGCTTATTGTCTGTATCAGCAAATGCTTTTTGAGAGGTTTATCATTATATAAATATGTGAGGCAAGGAACATCAAAGCCCGTAATCCACATATCTACAACAATGACAATACTGAAATTTGATTTTTCCTGTTTAAAAGCAGCATCCAATTCTTCTGAACGCTTATCATTTTTAACTCCGCCAAGATAATCATACATATCTTTTTCATCATTACTGCCGACACTAGATACCATTGCCATAAATGGCATCGGTTTCAATTCTTTCAGTTCCTCTTCTGTTACAGAAACCCCATCCGGTGATTTCTTTTCCTCAAACCATTCCGGGTATTTATCCTTAAACTTCTGTAATAATGCATAAGCAATCTTTCTATTAGAACATACAACCATTGCTTTTTGTATTCTATCCGGATCACCTGCACAAGACGCAACATAATGGTTGTGGATATCTGTAGCAAGACGCTCAAGTCTGGAAGGCTCACCAAGAATTATTTCCATGGAGCTCATTGCTTTCTTACTTGCTTCGATATCCTCATATGTTGCACCATCATCTGCACATTTTTTATAATAATTCTCAATTTCTTTTACTTTTTTATTATCAAGCAATACCTTTGCAATACGCGGATGATACTTAATGGAAACAGTAAGTCCATCTGCAACTGCCTGATCCATTGTATATCGGTCAATTTCATCACCAAAGGTCTGATAAGTTTCCGCAATAGGCGTTCCAGTAAAACCAACGAAAGTAGCATGTGGAAATGCTTCCTTCAATACTTTTGCATATGGTTTTGAAACCATAGCTTTCATGTTTTCATCGGCATCTTTACTAAACTGAATTTTCTTAGAGTGTTCAAGCTGAGTTCTGTGAGCCTCGTCTGAAAAACATATAATATTCTGCCTATCATTGATAAGTCCGATTTTGTCATCTTTCCTATCGCAGAATTTCTGAATGGTGCAAATATAAAAACCACCACTTTGTCTTGCACCAAGTTCCTGCCTTAATTGTGTTCTGTTTTTTACAACAGATACTTCACCCAGATTAAGAAACTCTTTACTCTTTGTAAAAAGCTTTGAACCTTGTTTTTGCAGTTCATCTCTGTCAACAATTAATATAATTGTTGGTGAACCGATTTCCGGAATATCAGTACAACGAAGTGCAAGCTGACGTGCAAGAAAAGCCATCGTATATGTTTTTCCACATCCAGTTGCTCCAAAGTATGTACCACCTTTACCACTCCTCGTAACAACAGAATTTACAATGCTTTGTTTTAAAAGTTTTGCTGCAAAGAACTGAGGATATCGGCATATGATTTCTACTTCATCACTGTCGTAAATACTATCTTGGAAATAGATATAGTCCCTAAAAATCTCCATGAAACGTTCAGGTGCGTAAACACCCTTTATCATAGTTTCTGTTTCTGCAAAAGGAAGAGTGGATACCGCATCTCCTTCATTTACTCTGCGCCAAGCATAAAAATGCTCGTAAGGTGTACGCACTGTACCTAATCTTGTTTTCACACCATCTGAAATGCAAGCCAAAGGGCAATAATGTAAAAGATGCGGAATATCTCTCCAATAGCGAATATTAATTTGTTCCCAAGCATCATAAATAGTCGCATTGGCATCAGCGGGATTTTTCAACTCAATAACACATAGTGGCATACCATTTACAAACAAAAGTACATCCGGTCTACGATTTTCTTTTTGACCATTGTTTGTATATTCTACTGTAAACTGGTTCACTACACGGAAGATGTTCTTATCCCAATTATCAAACTCAATAAGTGGTATCATTCTTGGCAATCCATCTTGTGGCGTAAACTGAACACCATTTACCATCCAGCCATATACTTTGTGCAAAGTAGCAAAATCACTTTCCGCACCTACAAGACGGACATTATCATATATCTGTATCACCTCGTCTTCTGTCAAATCCAAGTTGGTGTCTGCTATAAACTTCTTGAAATCATCAGCAATCAGTACATCTCTTTTTGTGACACGATGGATATTATTGCCAGAAGAATACTTCCAACCTTCCGCTTCTAAAAATCCAATGAAGGCATATTCATATTCTGATTCACAATAATGACCATTGTATTCTTTTAATCTTGCCATAGACTATGCCTCCTTTGCTTTTCTTGCCTCTTCTATAGACCCTTTGATAAGAATAGGACAGATGTCTTTTATCTGTGCTTTGAGTTTTTCGTTAATCTCTTTTCGTATTTTGTATGCTTCATAAATACCAACTATGGCTTTCTGAACGTCAATAGATGGAAGTGGCATTCGTACTTCTTTCATATCATCAAGGCTAAATGTTTCTCTTGCACTCCCCCACGAATGAAAACGGGCATATCGATCAAATTCTGTTCTGCAAAAAAATAAATACAAATATTTAGGAAGTAGTTTAGTATTATCAGTTTGTATTACAGTTGATATTGACGATACTAAATAGTTCTCACACGACTGATTCAAAGCTAACGACATTTTATCTGCTCTTCGTGAAGTGTCAGAAATAAAAGCAATCATTCCAGGCTCTACTACCTTGTAATTTTCTAGAGAAACCCCCTCCATATTAGCTTTAGTATTGATGAATTCTTTACTTGTTGCTATACCTCGTACAGAATCCAACTTGAGATTACCAATATTTTTTTTATTGACCTCTTCTATATAGGTGGCAATTGCCTCACAAGGCATTTGTCTCCTCAAATCTTCAATATACGCATCACAAACAAGTTTTAAATCCTCTAAACCACACTCATAACTTTTTTGATTTTCAAGCATAGCATTATAGACATCTACATACTTTTGTTGTATTGAAAAAACAGGTAAGTCAACACTCATATCACACAGAGTATCCCACGAAAAGACTTCTGTTGAACTTCCCCAAGATTGATAACAAGCTTCTCGGTCCCATTCATCACGTTTAAAGTGCAAAAATAAGTAATCTGCCAAAACAATCTTTTTCATAGATGGTTTTACCTTAAAAGCAATATTATTCCAACTAATGATAAAGTTATCATTAGTATTATTATATCCAAAACCAATTCTTTTTCCATGTGTCCGCGGATTATAAATAAATTCTCCTGGGTGAACCACAAGAAATTTTGATAAATCAGTTTCTGAGACATTTGCTTTTGTAGGTATAACCTCCTTTGTAATTGTCATTCCTTTAACATCATCAGGACCATATTGCAATTCAGAATTTGTGTCTTGTACTAATTCAATCAATTCACCAAGTTTATATTTAGTCAATCCCATATCCAATCCCCCTAAATGCTTCCTCCAGCATCTGCTGGGATTTCTTTTCTTGTTTCATAACCTCTTTCATTTCAGATTGAATACGAGCCATTTCTTTTTCATAATCAATATCTAAATCATGGTCAATAAACTCAATGTATTTGCTTGGTGTGAGAGCCCAGCCTTTATTTTCAATTTCATTAATGCACACACCACGGTAAAGTTCTGGTATCTCATAGGCTGCTCCATCAGTTTCCTCACATTGCCATGTGTGATAAATATCTGCTGCCTTCTCAATTTGTTCTGTATCCAACCGAACTTTCTTTTTGCTCTCACCCTTAACAGCATTTTCTGTCCATTGGCGTAAATCCATAAAGAGTATCTCATGCTCGCGGTTTCGGAGATTTCTTCCATGGTATTTTCCACCTTTTTTATTCTGATTTAGAATCCACAGAGTAACACTGATATCTGTAGTAATAAACAATTCTCTTGGCAGAACAACGATAGCCTCAATTTTATCATTCTGAATCAGTTCCTTACGTATTTCCAATGTATCGCTATCATTCAATGCACCATTCGCAAGAAGGAATCCTGCTACTCCATCAGTTTTCTTCAAATGTGAAAGTATATGCAAAATCCATGCATAATTTGCGTTGCTTTCAGGTGGCGTTTGATAGTCAGACCAACGACCGTCATTTTTCAAATTGTCATTATACCAGCCCTTCAGATTAAAAGGTGGATTTGCCATAATATAGTTAAAGTGCAACCCCTTGTGTAAATCATGTGTAAATGATGAATCTGCTTCTTCTCCTAGATTATGGCTAATTCCACGCAAAGCCAAATTCATTTTCGCAAGGCGATATGTAGCCGGTTCTTTTTCCTGACCATATACATTGATACCATTTAAGTTTCCCTGCTTTGACTTTACAAGTTCAGCACTCTGAATAAACATTCCTCCCGAACCACAGCAAGGATCATATAAGGTGCCATCATAAGGCTCAATCATCGTTGCAATAAGTTGAACTACATCATGAGGTGTATAAAATTCTCCTTCCTCCTTTGTAGCATTTACCGCAAACTCCTTAAGAAAGTATTCGTATACACGACCAATAAGGTCTTTTTCCTCTCCAAATGTCTTATGACTGATTTTGTTCACTTCATCAACAATTTTCTTTATATCATTAGCTGCTAAATTGCGTGCTGTAAATGTTCCTTTAACAAAACAGCCTTTCAACTGTGGATCTTCTTCCTCAAGCCTTTGCAAAGCTGTATCAAGTGCAACATTAAGCTGTGGTGCCGGTGTACTGATAATAGTCGACCATCTTGCTTCTGGTGGTAAATTATATGTACCATCTGCAAAAGTAGCATCATCAAAGAATGCTGCTCTAATGTTCTCATCTTCCGGATCTAATCCCTGCTCTTTAAGTGTCTGTTTTAGATTTTCAATTCCATCCTCATACTTTTCGCCGATAAACCTCAAGAACACTAGCGTAAGCATCATATCTCTTTTTTCAAAGAATGAGCCAGAATTACGTGCCGCACGCAAATAATCTCTACAATTAAATAAAATATTATCTATGTTCAATGCCTTTTCCGTTGTTTTCTTCTTAGCCATATTACTTTTCTTCCCCTTCCTCGTCTGGAACAAATTCCATGATATCCTGTATCTCACAATGCAATACTTTACATACTTTTTCCAAAACTTGTGTACTTACATGATCATTCTTCCCTAGTTTAGCCAATGCATTTGTTGTAATTCCTGCCCGATCTCTAAGTTCAACTTTCATCATATTTTCATCTATCAATTTCTTCCATAATTTGTTGTATCTGATTGCCATTATTATCCCTTTCGTGTCATTACAACTATTTATCATTTCTTTTTCATTATATCATCAAATCCAGTTTATTTCAATCTGAAATTGATTTTTTCAATCTCTCAATTATATATAAAGGACAGATATTATTAGTCAATAAAATACCTGTCCATCTTGTCAATAATTCTTCTTACCTGCTCCTATTTCAACACTTTTCATTGTTGTAATAATTCACATTCTGCTCCTCAACCGGCTTCTTATCCATCGCATCCACAACGCTCATATAATCATCATACAATTCCGAACTATACATTCTCACATTAAGCTCTTTTAACACCAATGAATGCAGTTTCATACCCGCTTCAAAATCATTAACAGAAAATTGGAATAGCTCTGCTTTCACCTTTACTGGCACATTATCATATATCTCGGATTGATGCATACCTTCTTCGCCCTTGAGGACGAATATGGATTTAAGATCAGTACCGACAAAAACGAATTACCATGTATCACTCTCGACGAAGAGCATCAGGCTTATGACCAAATAGCACCTATGCTATTTGCCTGGCTTACTCAATATTCCAAGTTAAAACAGGGTGAGCTCTCACAGGATGAATATGACAATTTGAAACATAACTACCCTAATATTGAACCGACCACCGGCTTTGTAAGAAATGCCATTTCTGATGATCTGGATGCAGGACTCCAAGATGTATTTGTTCAGAGGCAAACAGGATTATCGTTTTATCCATCAAAAAAGGCAAAGTAAATTATCCTCCCAAAAACAGCTTCCCAAAAATGAATAAACTCTCATAAATCTGGGAATTAAGAAGATAACCATTGATACTAAATACTCTCTAATACCTGTATTTACAAGGTTTATCTCCTATAATATGATGATGAAAAAAGACCTTTTTGGAGTCCCATAAATGGTTCCAAACAAGGTCTTATTCATCTTCATATTCTGTTTTTGGGGATAGTCCACTTTGCCCTTTTCAGGATAAATGACTTTGCCCCTGAACAAAAAGGTCACTCAAACTCGCAGAGTCTGGTTTGATTTAGGTTATTTCAATATGGTTATCTATACTATTTTGTATTGTTATTCTACACCTTTTCCACACATTATTTTTCGTTTCACATATTTTTAGTACCAATCCAGTACCATTGCATTTTTTATTATTGTGTGTAGTTCCGGTGGCTTGCAGGTTTATTTACTATTCAGAAAATAATCTTCTGATAGTTTGCAAGTCCACCTATGGAGATTATAACCTCCAGATGATGTTTCTGCAACAAAATGTTTTCTACTCAACAGATTTATTTTCTGCTCCATGATTGACCAAATAATTCTCTCCCATTAGGTCCTAAGCATAATACTTTTTTATCAAACAATATCTGTTGACTCTTTTTACTATATGAGGTGGCTTTATCTAAAGATATAAATATCTGTTTTTTGGAATCCTTATACATATCCAATATCTTCTCTATAGCTACATCTTCTATTTGTTTCAGTAATACGGAATCATGCACTAAAATTGGTAAACATGTATCCTGCAAAACTGCTAAATCAAATAACACCATTCCCCTATAGCAAGTCCCTGTTCCAGTATCATCAATTGTTTCAAATTTATACTGTTTATTATCAAACATAATTATTGGTGGTCTCTTTGTGGCATGATATATTTCGTCATTTAATTGTTGCAGTTTAATATTAATCCAATTCTGTAATTGAGAAAGCTGTTGCATTCTCATCATTTGTTTTCTGCTATCTGCATCTTTCTTTTCTTTGCTCAAAACTTGTAATTCATCATAATATTTATTTTGATTTGATAATATTTCAATTTTTTTCTGCAACTCTGCGAATTTAAACAAAATCACTTGTGACAAGTTAGACATTTCTGATATTTCTTTTATCTTTTGTTCAACTTGTGCTTTATTGCCTTCCAACAATTGTATTACATTTTGAACACTACTGATTTCCTCTTTTATTTCCTCTTTTAAAACAGCACTTATTTCTTTATGAAAATTTTGTATTTCTTCCAATCGTTTTATTTCAATTTCTGGAAAAAACTTTTTTAGCATTGACAAATCATCTTTACTAATAATTCTGCTTCCTGAAATATTTTCTTGTAATGGGATTAACTTAGTTCTTTGTGCACGTATCTTTTTATTATAATCACTTATTTCTCTTTTTAATTCTAATATTGCATCTGTTTTTTCCGAATTAATATCTAAAATACTATTATTTAACTCATCTGTAATTTTCTCCCTTTCCTCCTCCAATTCTGCTATTTGTTTATCATTCGCTTTTCTTTGCCGAGCTCCTATTTTAGATATAATGTGATACTTTTGAGCATTTTTAAAAGCACTTAACTCATCGCCTTTTCTCTTTGCCAAATCTTCCAACTCACTAATTGCTGCATACAAATCATATAATTTTAACAATGCATTCATCGCCTGCGTTGGTTTTTCATTTCCCACAACATCAAGAGGATGCTTTTCATTTAAATTATCTTTTCCGTAAACACGAATATACCTTCCAACAACATCTCTAAAACTGATGTCTTTATCTCCAAATTCATATAGTGACTTCAGTTTATTTGTGTATTGTTCTAAAGTAATCGTTTCTGTAACTTCATATTTATCATTGCATATATTCACATATTCTGTATCACTGGTATTTCGAGAAAAATAGTATTTATTACCTTTAAACACAAAAGAAAACTTGATTATGTGAGCCCCGACATTTCTTTGTATATCTATTGATTTCATCACATAATCTTTTCCGCCATATACATAGTCAATTATCATTAGAAATGTAGACTTGCCTATTGAATTGCTTCCTTGCTCATCACCTAAAACAACATTTAATCCGTCATAAAATTCTATTTTCTTTTCTTTAAATTTGTCACATATTATCTCTCTTAACACTCACTATTCTCCTTTTATCGCTATCATAGTCTATTTTCCCAATGGCATACAAAACGACTAATGCGTCAATAAATTCTTGACTTCCATTGCATTTGCTTTTACATATTTTATACAATTCGAATACCTGTGTATCATCTTTCAATTGTTCCAAAATTTTCACGCAATCGTAGATGACAGTCTCTTTGTACTCAAACAATTTATTCGGAAATTTCATCAAACACCTCACAATTCTGTATAAAGAAAGATATCATAACTTCACAAGCCTCTTTAGATGTTCTTGTAACCTTACTTTTCATCCATTCAACTAGCGAATTAAAAATTATCACCTTGTCATCCGTATTCCCTTTTGCTTTCAAATACGCTGTCTTCACTTCCGATGCTAACAGTTCAAATTTTAATCCTTTCTGTACACTTAAATTTTTCATATTCTCTTTAATAAATCCATAATATGTACAAGCATTGAATTCGACTTTCCTTCTTAATATGCAATAATTATCCTCTATTTTGTTCGCAATCTTAATTCCCTTATACTTCAGAATGCTTTCCTCTATTTCTTGATCTGTAATAGCTGTAAGTTGGTTCATTAATATCAATAATTCTTCTTCAATATCTTCCGTTGATACTTTTTCTCGAATTTTATTTATTGCAAGTAATTCCTTTTTTATTGCTAAAATTTTCAAATATTCTTCTTTGGTCGTATGATCATCATAATATCCATGACAATTTTTACATAAGGCGATTTTATTCTCAAAATCCTCACTTGTATTCCCTAAGCGTTCTAATCCTGCAAGCTCAACTTTTTGATGAGCGTTAGGACTATTAGGATAAATATGTGCAATCTGATACTGTTTATTTACTTTACTTCCTTTTTTTACCAATAATTGTTTCCCACAGAGTGGACAAAACCCGCCAACTTCTTGAATATGTTGTAAATCAACATTTTCTGTAATTGCAGCCCTTGGTTGTAAATAATCATCTATCTCTGCCATCTTCCGACCTCCTTTGTTAATTTGGATTGTACACAACCTGCCCTTTATACTCATCAAAAAAACTCATCGGTATGTTTCTTTGACACTTAAAGCTCTTCTCTGCTACATAAGTAAAATGTTTTCCCAGTTCATCTCCTGGACATAATACAACACCATCAATCTCACCATTTGAAGCATCTGTTAAAGCTATAAGATATCTTATCGTTCTTGTAGTAAATTCTTCATTTATCTGTTCTTCAAATTGCGGTGAATATCTCCCTAAATCTATCGTTGGTGAGTCTTGCACTTTTACCTCAAGCATCTGATTTCGAATATCAGGATATCCACCTTCCAATCCTTCGTGTAATCTCTTATATCCAAGTTGGTATGCAACCATTCGCTCGAGTTGTTGCCCCCTTTGCTTCGTTGACAACGATATATCTAATTTTTCACCCAACAACTTTTCTGTTACCTGTTGATTAATAGTTTCAATCGGAAGCACCCTTTCAGGTTCGTCTTTAATATTAACATCTCCAACAACCATATTATTTTCAGTATCTAATAAATCAACCGATATATTCGTATCCGCAACAATCATACTATGTTTCTTTAAAATCTCTTCTCTTTTTTTATTGGAAATTATTAATTGTTGTTTTACCGTTGGTTTCCCAAATTTACCAAATCTGTTTTCGATATATTCTGGTGTCATAATAACAATGGATTCTATAATTTCATCCGCATTTATTTTTCCCAGCACAAATCTCACATCACTTGCCAAAAGTGTTTCTCCATTCTTCAAATCCACCTGCACCGATGAGCTATTAGGATTTCTATTCCATACCTGTAAATTATAATTAACTCCAGATGTTACTATATATGTATCTATATATTCCCTCAAAAAAGATGGTACCCCCTTCTGCTTTGGTGGTACAATCTCATATTCAACAGCTTCCTTCGGAATATAATTAGAAAGCAAATGATTTGTAATCATCTTTCTAAAATTGGATCCATCCGTTCTTGGTTTTCCCGTTAAAGGAAACTTTTCTCCTATAAGAGACTTCAAATTTTCAACAAGTTGCTCTGGCGTAGATAGCTCGTTTTTACTGTTTGGTGGTATTTTACCTATTTCAATATAATTCATTATGCTGCCTCCTTTCCAGTACATTTATTAATTTGAACAATTTCATTCTCCGACAAATTAAAAGCCTTGAAAACAATATCATTAATCTTGCTTTCAGCCTCTTGTATTTCTATATTACAGTTCATAATACCTTCCACATACTTCGCAATTTTCTTTGCATCGTCATTTTCTATTCGTGGAATTGGCCATTTGTTCAAGTTAGTTGTTGTATATCTGTACTTTTGCGAGTATAAACAACCACTAATTAATTTTTGATAATATTCCAAAGCTGTAGAATTAAGTAATCCAAGCACAAAACAATAAAATTCATGCTCAGACATATCTGCATACTTTGTAGCAAATAGAGACTCTTTTCTCGTCAAAAAAAATGTATTTCCTTGACACAAATATCCTTCTTCATCTAACGCAAAAGTATTAGACGATACAATATCTCTTGTAACAATTTTAGTTTGGCGAAATTTAGATAATTTCTGTGGAACCCAGCATTCATACCACTCACGTGTTTTTGATTCTGTTAAATATTTCCTCCCTTTCAATATTTCTGAATTACCAAGCAAATAATTTGCAGCATTTGGGATTTCCTCAAGCCGATATGCTTTCATAATTCCATTCTCTTCTTTATGAGGATATAAGATATAGCGATCTCCCCACTTAATTGACCATCTTTCAACATCAAAGCTCTGAATTAATGGGTAAACAACCTCATCTTCGAACTTATATTTTTTTATAAAATCCTCCGTCATTGGCTTTACAAACACAGTGTCCGCAGTAGTCTTTATCCCCACACATACATCTAATATATCTTGTAAACAACATAGTTTTTCTCTTTCCATTCTCATTTTTATTTGACTTTCATTGTCCGAAGATAGGTTCCAGGTTTTCCCTTCCATTGGTAATTTTGAATGTCCCTTTGATATTTCAAATGTACAACAATCTACATCATCTCCATATTCAACATATTCCTTTGATGCGCCAATTTTTTCTATATATTCAAAAAGCTCTGTTGCATTACAACATTTCTGTTTGCCTTTTTTTTCTGATGTTTTAATTCCTATATATTCAACCAAAGGACTTTTTGTATCAGAGTTTTCACATAGAATAATTGCAGGTAATACCGCAGCCCCGAAAAATTTTGTATCAAATAAATCAATAATCTTTCTTACATGCCCTGTTTCTACTAAGTATCGTCTTATGCCTACACCATAATTAGCAGTTAAATACTTATCACTGGTTATTAAACATAACCTTCCATTTTGCTTTAACAATTTATCTCCATGTTCAATAAAGCAAGTAAATATATCAAATCTCCCAGTTGAACTTATAAAATTGTTTTTTATATACTCCCTTGCTTCCATTGTAAGATTTTGCAAACGTATATAAGGAGGATTGCCCACAATATAATCAGCATTATCAGATGCGGTCAAAAAGTCTTGACAATATATTGGTAATTTTTTTACCAATATTTTTACAAATTCTATATCATTAACAACTCCTGCTTTCAGCAAACTCGTAATAATTACTATCTTTGTTACAAACACATTAGATGGTTTTGTATCATAAGCTTGCACTAATTTATCTTCCAATAACAATTTGTATAAATCTACGTCTTCTCTCAATCCTCCTATAAACCTTTCCATTATTTGCTTCACAAATGTTCCTGTTCCACAAGCGGGATCTATAATTGACTTTTTAGTAGAAACTGATTTATCATAGCCCAGCATATCTAGCATGTATTTAATAATCTCTTTAGGAGTACGCTCACTACCAGATTTTTTTCTTGACTCTAAATCTATACCATCTGTCAATAATCCGAATAGTATTTCATCTAATTCTTCAAATGTCTTATCTTTAAAATTGTACTTTTCGTCATCAATCTTTGAAAAACCAGCACATATATCATCCATATCACTAAATGTATATTTTATATTATTTCTTTTAAGGTATTCCTCCAAAACAACTACCGATGTATATATTGATGAAACCGCATAATTCAGCATCTTATCAGATGGGGAAAATTTATTTTCTGCACTCTTAAATAATTTATCTATAAAATATGTCTCTTCATCGTGAACATTTACATAATATGCATGTCCAAAATTATTTTTGTAAAAGTCAAAATTTCTATTTATAAGATAATATGTATTCTCCAATACTGTAAAAGCATCCATTTTTCATTCCTCAACTCTTTCTATTTCCATAATTTCCGAAATATCACATTTTAATGCTACGCAAATTTTTAAAAGTATATCTGTATTAACATTTTCCTTCCTGCCTAATTTTGCAATTGATGTAGTGCTAATTCCCGCCAACTCCGCAAGATCTTTCTTTTTCATTTCTCTATCAATTAACATTTTCCAAAGTTTCTTATAACTTATTCTCATAACAAACCTTTCTATATATTCCTTTATATGTCAAAACAACTATCCATTTTTATTATATCATGGCAATTTAGCGTTTGCAATTTAAATTACGCAAACGCCAAATCACCAAATCATAGTATTTACCCCTAATATATAATTGCAAATGAGCTCATTTTGTTAAAATATTTTTAATTTTCATTTATACCACACAAAGGAATCACCTCCCTCTGCCCCTATTCCATACCTTATCTTCTGGCTTTTCTTTCCCTGCATCCCTGCCAACGCTCTCATCATAAATTTTCTGAAACTCCTCATAAAGCTCGTCTCCAGCCAGTCTTATCCTCAGCCTCTTCATAACATCTGAAAACAGCCTTATACTTCCACTTACATCTGCAATATCAAGCTCGAATAGATCCGCCTTAACAGCAACATCGATATTCGCATATTCCCCACATGCAGATAACCTATCAGCAATCCGTTGCGCCTTATCCGACACCACATGAGTAACTGCCACCTCATCATATATAGCTCCTAGCTCACCCGCATAAATCTGTTCCGAATCACCATCATCCATTTCACAAGATTCCACAACATATAAATCTGCCTGTTCTTTTTCGATATCACTATATTTGTCTGCAACAGAGACATCTTCTTTCCTACATATTTCCGTATCAGCATTCTCAATATCAGTAGCTTCCTTTATCTCAACCTCAGACACAGTCTCCTGTTCTTCCATCCCCGGTATCTCAACATCCCTGTCTGCAACGATTTCTTCTTTCCCTGTCACCGCATAATAAGCCGTATACAAATCTTCTTTTATAATGTCATCAGCAAGCTGTATCTGCCTCTTAATTCCCTTTTTCTCCTGCTTAAGCTCATCCAGTTCTTCCTGCACTTCCATATGCCATATCTGATATTCCCGGTACTGCTCTTCATTCTTTATACTGCGTTTCCGGCTAGAGCTTTCTCTGTATATCTCCTTCTGCCTGTCCTCAATCTGCTGGATTTTTTCTTCCTGCTCACCTATGAAATCCACAAGATCCACAACACTTTTGATGTCATTATTTACAATCAGCAGATATTCGTCCTGTAACTGATGAAACCGCTTCAAATCCTCTGCATACTTTGCTCCACCAACTACAAAACGCTTCTGTTCTACAACCCTTAATCTGTATAGCTTTGCATAAAACTTCTTCTGGAATGATGACAGCTTCGCCCTGTGTAGTCCCCTGATATCCGACGAATAAAAGTAAGGCTTTGCCATCCAAGGCATATCCACATGATGCCTTAGCATATCTTCTGAAAACATCTCGTCAATTTTTGCAAGCTTATGATAATACCGAAATCCCGGTGCCTGTACCTCCATCCACGCGTCTTTTTTAAATACATATCCCAGCCGTTTCATCAGATATTTAAAATGCTCCACATTTCCGGCTGCATACGCACACATCTTAGCATCCCTAAGAATTATCTCTTTCATGGACATTTCCTTTTCCCACTTGTCCCTACTGATATTCTTTGGATTCCTGCTGTACTCTGCCGGCATGATAGCAAGCCCCAGCTCATCACAATATTTATTTGTAATAGGCTGCAGATGATTCTTCCAATTGCCTTTAGGTGAATTATACTTCTTGCCGGTTGTCATACTCACACTATTCCAGATCAGATGCCCATGCATATGTTCCCTGTCAGTATGAACTGCATACACCGCCTCATAATCATCACCAAGCACATCCTTTGCAAAGTGCTCCAGCACATACATTGCCTGCTCTGCCGTCACTTTTTCTTCCGGTGAAAATGATATGATCACATGATAGCCCTGCCTTTTACCTGTCTTATGAAATATATTCTTCGTCTCCTCCATCTGCTCAAATGCCGTATCCGGCAGGCAGTTAATACTGCCCACCAGTACACATTCTTCTGTCTTATCCGAATTCTGTATATATTCCAAAGCATTCTTCAGGTGTGATGCCGGATTTCTGCCATCTGACTCCTGTATATTTAAGATCTTTGTAATCGCCATACTTCCAGCACCTCCCCGAATGTTTTCTTTACATCATCCAGACTGTTCTGCAATTTATCAATATCGCTGTAATACAATCTCCCCTGTGAATTGCCAAGCTTTACCGTCTGATTAATATTATTTGCAATACCTGCTATGATACGGATTGCTTTTGCCCTGTCCTCAGGATAACTTGTATCTATGTTGCCGCCCGTCCGGATCAATTCTCTTATATAGGCACTTGCTGTCATTCCCGTCCGGTTAAGTGCCGCTTTTAGAATATCCATATCTTTCTCCGACAGCTTCACAGATACCTTATGATCTTTCCTGTCAGACTTGTATCTTCGCTTTCCATCTGCCATACGTTTCTCCCCTTTCGTAGTTTTCTAATGCTGTATCAAACCAATCTCTTTTTATCTGTGCCATTGCTTTTTTCATCCTTTCCAAAAGTTCTGCTTATAGGTTTTGCAAGATGCGGAAAAGGTCGGACCTTTTCCCGAAAAAATATAAACGCCATCAGCGTTTACATAATTTTTCGTCTTGGCAGGAGAACCTGCACCCTGTATATAATATGTGGTGGTTAATGTACCACCACAATTACTGATATGGTGGCACTTTTTGCCATCACTTTACTGTTTTAGTGGCGTTTTCCGCCACCACTTTTCCATTTTGATGGCACTTTCCGCCACCATGGCTTTTTTCTCGCTTATCTGAGTGGTGGCGCTTTTTGCCGTCACTTTGCTGTTTTGACGGCGCTTTTTGCCCCCACTTTTGCATTTTGACGGCACTTTTTGCCCCCACACTTTTTTCAGCTCTAATTTGTGCGGGGGCGCTTTCTGCCCCCACTTTGTGGTTTTGGGGGCGCTTTTTGCCCCCATTTTCATGTTTTGACGGCGCTTTTTGCCCCCACACTAATGAAACTGCATTACCACATCCATAATAACGATTTCCTCTGCCATCATCCTGGTCTGTGTTCTTAGCTGTAACTGTTCTGTAAAGGAATTTGGATTCTTTGGCTTATGCTTTTTCAGCCACTTAGCTTCAATATCATCGAGCAGCTCATATGCTGTATCATTGACTTCATCCGCTCTCTCTTCAAGCTCACCGAACCGCACCAGACTCTTATATCTCATTGGATATTCTTCCTTGATATATTTAATCCACATACGCCCATACTTTCCTACATCTATATCTGCCTTCTCTGTTCCTGCGACAAGCACCGGATAAAAGATTCCATCCCTTTCTTCATATGGGATACCTAGCTTTTCAAATGTTGTCTTACTCATAATGATTACCGCCTTTCTCATCACTCTGCAGAATATCAAGCACATGCTTTAATTGAACCAGCAGTTCTTCAACATCTATACCTCTGTCAGATTCATCTAATGTCTGTAATTCTTCCAGTATCGTATCAAGATGCACCTGTACTTTCTTTGCCACCTTCATTCCACCAACAACCCTGATTTCATGCTTCAGAAGACATTGGATGATATAATCCTGTTTTGAAAGTCCGCTGAGTGAAACCTTCACATTCAGCTCCTGCGCTTCCTCCGGTGACATACGAAACGCTACTACAACATTTCTCCATCTGTTCTTGGCATCCAGCCTTTTCTCGCTCATAATAATCTGCTCCTTCCGATATAAAATCTATTCTTTTAATTTCTGCTGCATATATCCAGCAAAACTTGTACCGGCATGATTCATAATGTTTTACATAGGCATTATCAGACTGCCTTGTACTTATCAATGCTTATAATTTTTTCCGCAGCCGCATCCATATCAATCATAGGTGCTGTTTCCTCTGTCTGCATGATTTCTACATCATCATCCTGATCTTCGCAATCCTCAAAGCTTGCATTGACAGCATCAAGTCTGTCCGCCATTGCCACCTGCTTTGACGGAAACAGATGCGAATAACGATATGTGATATCAATGCTCTCATGACCAACCCTGTCAGCTATTGCAACTGCGGAAAACCCGAGGTCGATCAGATGTGAAATGTGCGAATGCCTTAGATCATGGATTCTGATTTTCTTCACACCGGATAATTTGCAACCACGCTCCATCTCATGATGAAGAAAGCTCTTTGTTACCAGAAAAATCCTGTCTGTTGGTGTCTGGTCATATAACATTGCAAAATATTCCTGCATTTCTTCGGCAAGGAACTTCGGCAGCTTGATTGTTCTGTTGCTCTTAGGTGTTTTCGGTGTTGTAATAACATCCTGCCCCCGCAGCCGCTGATACGATTTATTTATTCTGACTGTGTTCTTTTCAAAATCAAAATCTTCCATCGTAAGTGCAAGCAGCTCACCTAATCTCATTCCCGTCCAGTACAGCATTTCAAATGCATAAAATGAAACCGGCTTATCAATCACCGCTTCTGAAAACTTCTTATATTCTTCAGTTGTCCAGAAAAGCATTTCCTTCTTTTCTTCCCTGCCCATATTTCCAGCCTGCCTTGCCGGATTTGATTTCAGATTATAAAACCTGCACGCATGATTGAATATCGCACTTAAGATGTTATGCATTGTCTTCTTATAAGTCTGGGAATAACATTTCCCATTCTCATAACGGAATGCTACCATCTCATTCTGCCACTTGCGTACATCTCCCGGTGTAATCTCATTCATCTTAAGATTCCTGAAATATGGAAGTATCTTTGTATCCACAATGTGTTCTTTTGTAAGCCACGTGTTGAGTTTGACATAATTTTTCACATCCTCTGTATACAGCTTCCAGAACTCTCCAAATGTCATATCCAGATTGTTCTCCTGCCGTATTTTATAATTCCTCTCATAATCAAGTGCTTCCCTCTTTGTTGCAAAGCCTCTTTTCTTTATCTGTTTGTTTTCCCCAGTCCAGTCCTTACAATAGAATTTGACAAACCAGGTGCCTGTCTTACTGTCTTTATAAGCTGGCATATTCACCATCTCCTTCTTTCCATATGAAGAAGCAGATGCCTAAGCCGTATCGCTTCTGCACCTGCCTCTATCACAATCTTCTTACCTGTTGCTTATCCTGCATCACTCATACCATAAATGCGTTCTTCAAAATATTTTCTGCTTACTTTTCCACGGATAACAATGTAACCCTTCTTTTCAAGTTCACTGTTGATCTGTCTCATAAGCTTGTATGCTGCTGATCTTGAAATCCCAAGAATCTGCATCACATCTCCTACTTCTAAAAACTTTTCGTTCATGCCCTTTCACCACCTTTCCATTAAAATTTGTTTTGGCGTTTCTCCATACCAGTTCTGCTGATGTCACAACCAGCCTCCTTACCTGAGATAATCTCCTGTAATACCGCCCGCTCCTGCTCGAGGTACTCGGTCCGCTTGGGGGAGTGTCTACATTCGCTCGATTCCTATGAATGTCTTGGCAAATGCCTGTTAGATTTCTGGTACCGCTCATTTAGTTATTTTTCAATACCATATCGTATAGATAATTGAATTGATATTATTCTATACCGTATAGTATTGAATTGTCAAGAAGTTTTTCTAATGTTCTCGTATAGAAAAACTTCCATTTTCATTTTTTCCGTGTTATACTGTCTTTAACAGTCCATCAGGGACAGATAAACGGAGGTGACTACACTATGACAATTGGTGAAAGAATAAAGAAAATACGGGTATTCCGTAAAATGACAATGGACGAGTTGGGCGGTGCACTTGGATTTGAGGGCAAAAATATGTCTGTCCGCATATCCCAGTATGAAACCGGTGCCCGCATTCCCGGTGAAGATATGATTCTAAAACTTGCTGATGCTTTGCACTGCAATTACAGGGCAATCTCTGATTACAGCCTTGGTGCTGCTGAAGATATCATTGAAACACTTTTCTGGCTTGAAGAAAGTGCCACATCTCTCCCGGCACGTGGAAAAGGTACAAGATTCCCAGAGTACACAGCTCCCGGCAACCTGATTCATCTGACTGCAATGACACCTGCAAAATCTTCCGAGGCTGCCAGACCAACTTACAATGAAGATGATTATGACAGTGCAGGCTCACCTGTCGCATTAACTTTTGAATATGGATTGGTAAATGATTTCCTTTCGGAATGGTGTGAAATGAAAACGAAATTAAATAGTGGAGAGATTTCTCCTAATGAATATTTTGAGTGGAAAATAACATGGCCTCAGGCGTAAATGAAACTATTCACGCACAGCTCACTTTAGTACCATTTTAGTACCACAAGACAAAAAACAAGCTCGCAAATGCCCATTTTACTAGGCTTTGCGAGCTTTTGAAAATTATTCAAACTCCACCGTTCCAGGTGGCTTACTTGTTATATCATAGAAGCAGCGGTTCACGCCCTTCACCTCATTGATAATTCTGCTCATAACCTTCTGCAGCACATCAAACGGAATATTTGATGCAGTCGCTGTCATGAAGTCAATCGTCTCAACCGCACGAAGTGCGATCGCATAATCGTAAGTTCTCTCGTCACCCATGACACCAACAGAGCGCATATTGGTCAGCGCTGCGAAGTACTGATCCGGCAATTTCTCAAGGCCGGCATTTGCAAGTTCCTCGCGGTAAATATAATCGGCATCCTGCACGATGCGGACTTTCTCAGCAGTAACTTCACCGATGATTCGAATGCCAAGTCCCGGGCCAGGGAATGGCTGACGGAATACGAGATACTCCGGAAGTCCGAGTTCCAGCCCAACTTTACGAACCTCGTCTTTGAAAAGGTTGCGGAGCGGCTCGATGATTTCTTTGAAATCAACGTGATCCGGAAGGCCGCCGACGTTGTGGTGGGACTTGATGACTGCGGATTCTCCGCCAAGTCCGGACTCTACGACATCCGGATAGATGGTTCCCTGTGCAAGGAAATCCACGGCTCCGATCTTCTTTGCTTCTTCCTCGAATACGGAGATAAATTCTGCGCCGATGATCTTACGCTTCTGCTCCGGCTCGGTCACACCGGCAAGTTTTTTATAGTAACGTTCCTGTGCATTGACACGGACGAAATTGATATCGAAGGAACCACCTTTTCCGAATACGCCTTCTACTTCATCGCCTTCATTCTTTCTGAGAAGACCGTGATCGACAAATACGCAGGTGAGCTGCTTTCCGATCGCTTTTGCAAGTAAAGCGGCAAGTACGGAGGAATCCACTCCGCCGGAAAGTGCAAGAAGTACCTTGCCGTCTCCGACTTTCTCACGGATCTCAGTGATTGCGTTCTCTACGAAAGAGTCCATGCGCCATGTTCCGGCACATCCGCACACGCCGCGCACAAAGTTGTGAAGCATCTTGCTTCCCTCTACGGTATGCAGTACTTCCGGATGGAACTGGACCGCATAAAGCTTTTTCTCCGGGTTCTCGTCTGCTGCAACCGGGCAGTCTGCGGTATGGGCTACCACTTTAAATCCCGGTGCTGCCTGAGAAATATAATCAAAATGGCTCATCCAGCAGATGGTAGATCCTTCTGCAGAGTCTGCTGCCACGCCCTCAAACAATGGAGAAGTCTTGTCCACGAAAACTTCTGTCTTTCCGTACTCGCGAACCGGCGCTTTCTCTACTTTTCCGCCAAGGATGTGGTTCATCAGCTGCGCACCGTAGCACAGTCCGAGAACCGGGATGCCAAGTTCAAATAATTCTTTTGTGTATGTCGGGGAATCTGCTTCGTAGCAGCTGTTCGGGCCACCGGTGAGGATGATTCCCTTTGGATTCATGGCCTTGATCTGTTCGATGTCGGTACGGTAAGAATAAATCTCACAGTATACGTTGCACTCGCGGACACGGCGCGCAACCAGCTGATTGTACTGACCACCGAAGTCAATGACGATGACTTTTTCCTGATCCATGTATTTTCCTCCTAAAATGGTTCTTCCTTTACTTATCAAACAGGCTTTTGCGCCTTTTGATTCTTTCTCCATTATATAGAAGAGCGTGTGATTTTACAAGATGCAAAAACTAGTTCTATTTTCCTACTAGCTTTCTTGCATAGCATCCGTTACAATAAATTCATATGGTAACTATTGCAGATAGTTATGAAATACACAAAAAAGGAGTTTACGAAATGAAAGACAAGAAAACAAATGTATGGGTGCCTGTTGCAGTCATCATAGGCATTCTGCTCGTTGCAATGATCGTTCTTACGATTTTTATGGTAGTGACAGGACGTTCTGCAGATAATACAGGATCTTCCTCCTCAAAATATCATGCGGACAGCACACAATCCGATGTAAAACCACAGGATTCGGACGATTATATTCAGGATGTCAGCCTTGATGAATTTTCAATCGGAGAGTCTTCGGACGATAGTTCTGCTTCTGATAATGCAGAGGCAGCCGAAGTTGCAATGGAAGACTCCAACGGATATATTCTCCCGGACAGCGATTCCAGAAAACTCAAGAAATCCGATCTCGCAGGTATGACCGCACAGCAGTTGAGCTATGCAAAGAATGAGATTTATGCACGCCATGGCCGCGTTTTTAAATCGTCAGAACTGCAGGATTATTTCAATGAAAAAGACTGGTATGAAAAAAATGATGATTTCAAGGACGAGGATCTCTCCAAGAAAGAAGCTGAAAATACAGAATTTATTGATGCTTACCAGAAAGACAACGATTTAGAATATAAACCAGCGAAATAACCGGATACGAAAACGAAAGGAGAACTCATATGTTTTGTCCAAATTGTGGAACGAAAAATATTGAAAATGCGCTTTTTTGCTGTAACTGTGGCATAAAGCTTGAAAACTTTGCGCCAACCCCGGCACCGGCTGTCGAACCGGAAATCACACCGGAAGTTGAAGCAACCGATAACACAGCTGAGACAGCTGCTACAACAAAACCATCCGCAGAATCAGAAATTCCGATGAAGTCGGAAGTTACTTCGGTCCCTGAAGTTACTGTGGAACCGGAAGAAACTGACACAACAACGGCTGCCGATTCGTTTTACAACAGCCCACAGACAGATTCTTTCTATCAGACACCGCAGCAGCCACAAATGCAACAAAATGCTTACGCTGACCCAAACGGCTATTCCGCTCCTATATATGCCCCACAGCGTACGCCTCACAAACCGGTCAATCCATTTATGATTGTTTCGTTTGTGGAGATTGTTGCATTTTGTATTATGATTGCCGTCTTCTTCAACGTTGGTCAGAATACATTCGGATATGAAAATGTTGCAAAAAATTATTTCAAATCCATTGCCGACTGTGACTGGAATCAGGTATACAATGAATTGGAATTAAAGGAATCCGCATTCATCAACAAAGATGCTTTCCTTGAAATGAGAAAAGAAGATGATAAAATTTCTTATAGCAAAATCAAGGTAGAATCTGTAGCCGACAAAAATACAGCACATGTAAATATTACTTATTATGAAAAGGGCAGTGATTATGCTTCCGGCGAATTACAGGTAAAACTGACCAGACAACCAAAGAAATCATTCCTTTTCTTTGATAACTGGAAAGTTTCTCCGGATAATTATGTTGTAAACGATTTTACGATTTATGCACCACAGGGCGCTGATGTATACCTGGACAATCAGGTCATTCCTGACAAATACATAACCAAGAAAAGCAGTTCGCCTGATTCTGACTGCTATCAGATTCCTCAAATGTTTGTCGGAACACATACAAGTTTCATCTCGTTTGACGGATTTACCGGACCAGAGACACCGGTATTTGCACAGTACGATTATGACTATCTGTCTCTGGAATATGATTCTTTGAGTGTCACAAGCAAACAGCAGGAAGAAATTTTAAATACTGCATACGGCATTCTTCAAAAGGAACTTGCTGCCGGTGTCGCCGGAAATGATTTCAGCACAATTGAAGATCTCTTTACCGACGATTCTGTCGTTGACGCGAAAGATTCTTACAACAGTTACTATTTAGATAATTTTGCAGCCAGCGGTTCCCGCAGCGCAGTGAAAAAGCTTTCTTTGAACAATGTAACCGGCTCCTTCTCTGATTTTCGAATCAGCAACGGAACCATCTACGCAGAGGTAATCCTTTCTTACGATTACACCGTAGATTTCCGCAAGAAAGACTTTTGGACAGAAAAATACGAAAAAGAAACTTACGATAGTGACGCTTCTACAAGATATTACCTTCAATATGAGGATGGAACCTGGAAGCTCTCTTCATCATCCTTCCCATCCATCTACTATTATTAAATTATAAAATAAAGAGCGGGCACCCTGGAAATCCAATGGATTTCCAAAGTGCTCGCTTTTTTATGTCTGATTCGTTATCAGATTCTGATCTAATATCCCAATGGAATATCTTTGTTTCCTGCTTTCAAACGTGCCATAGCTCTTGCAAGTGATGCTTTTGAACGATGGTACTCTTCGATACTCTGTTTCTGACGCAGCTGTTCCTCTGCACGTTCCTTGGCTTCCTGCGCTCTGCGCAAGTCAATCTCTTCCGGATACTCGCAGGTATCCACGATAACGGTCGCACGGTTATTGATCATCTGTGCAAATCCGGTTCCCGTTACACCAAGGATTGTGTTGCCATCTTCCTCAAGAATACGAAGTTCACCGACTTCTACCGGGAATACCATATTTTCATGGTGCGCCTGAATGGCTTTCAGACCATCGTGTAGTGGCAGAACCACCTGCACACAGCGTCCATCAAAGAATACTTTATCACAGGCTATCACCTTTAAACTAAATGTATTCATCGCTCATTCCTCCTAGTTGGCGGTTGCACCTTCCATTTCCTTTGCCTTTGCAATCACATCATCAATGGTTCCCACATTGAAGAATGCAGCTTCCGGATAATCATCCATCTCTCCGTCAATGATTGCTTTGAATCCACGTACAGTCTCTTTCAAAGGCACATATTTTCCCGGAACACCAGTAAAGTTCTCAGCTACATGGAACGGCTGTGACAGGAACTTCTGAACCTTTCTTGCACGGTATACCGTCATCTTGTCCTCTTCGGATAATTCCTCCATACCAAGGATTGCGATGATGTCCTGTAACTCGGTATACTTCTGCAGGATTTCCTGTACACGTCTTGCTGTCTCATAATGTTCCTTACCTACGACATCCTCCTCAAGGATACGTGAGTTGGACTCGAGTGGATCAACGGCCGGGTAAATACCCTGTTCAACAATCTTTCTGGACAATACAGTGGTTGCATCCAAATGTGCGAAAGTTGTAGCCGGAGCCGGGTCTGTCAGGTCATCGGCCGGTACATATACAGCCTGTACGGAAGTAACAGAACCATTCTTTGTAGAAGCGATACGCTCCTGCAGCTCACCCATCTCAGTAGCCAGTGTCGGCTGATAACCTACGGCTGATGGCATACGGCCAAGCAACGCAGATACCTCAGATCCTGCCTGTGTGAAACGGAAAATATTATCGATGAAAAGTAATACGTTCTGATGCTCTTCGTCACGGAAATATTCTGCCATGGTAAGTCCTGTCTCAGCGACACGCATACGAGCTCCTGGTGGCTCGTTCATCTGTCCAAACACTAGCGCTGTCTTTTCAAGGACGCCGGATTCTTTCATTTCAGACCAAAGGTCATTACCTTCACGGGAACGCTCTCCGACACCGGTAAAGATAGAATATCCACCATGCTCGGTTGCGATGTTTCGAATCAGCTCCTGAATCAATACGGTTTTACCTACACCGGCACCACCGAAGAGACCGATCTTACCACCTTTGGCATACGGTGCCAAAAGATCGATAACCTTGATTCCTGTCTCTAAGACTTCGACTACCGGGCTCTGATCCTCAAAAGATGGTGGATCTCTGTGGATACACCAGTGTTTCTCACCCTCTAAGCTCTCGCCGCCGTCTAATGTATCTCCGAGAACATTGAACAGACGTCCAAGTGTTCCCTCACCAACAGGAACCTCAATACCGCTTCCTGTCGCTGTTACTTCCATATCTTTGTGAAGTCCTTCACTGGCTGCCAGCATAATGCAACGCACGGTGTTGTTTCCGATGTGCTGTGCAACTTCCATGACACAACGCTTTCCGTCATTGTCAACTTCCAGTGCATCTTTGATATATGGAAGGTCATTATCTTCAAATTCTACATCAACTACAGGTCCCATGACCTGTACGATCTTTCCTTTTTTCATTCTGCTTTCACAATCCTTCCTATTTTCTCTTTTTCTTCTGTGCTTTGGCTCCGCCGATTACCTCTGTAATCTGCTGGGTAATGGCAGCCTGACGCACACGGTTATACTCGATGGACAACATCTGCAACATATCTTTTGCACTGTCTGTCGCAGTCTGCATCGCCATCATTCGGGAATTGTGCTCACTGGCGAAAGATTCTACCAGTGCACCATATATAAATCCGGTTACATAGTTTGGAACGATATGGTAAAGGATATCCTCCATGGATGTCTCTGCCTTGATCTCCTCCTGATAGATATCAATCGGAGTTTGCATGAACTCATCCTTTTCCAACGGAAGAAGACGCATCTTCTCTGTCTCCATTGTAACCGAATTCTCCATCTTGGTATAGATGATATATACCTCGTCCAACTCTCCGGCATCATACAGTTCCATGACACGGTCTGTGATGACACGGGCACGGTGGAGTGTCGGGTTCTGTACCGTATAATGAAATTCCGAATCTACAGCGAGACCTTCCTTTGCAAAATACTGACGTCCCAGTTCTCCCACAACAAAAAGCTTGTTGTTTTCACCCTGTGCAAAAAGCTCATGTGCCATCTTAATGACATTATGGTTATAAGCTCCGGCCAGACCTTTGTCTGCGGTGATCACGATATAACCACGCTTTTTCTCATTGTCCGGTATCTCTTCATGCTGATTAAAATAACGGCTTTTTGCATCCGGAATATGACGAAGCAGTCGGGAGATTGCCGCCTGCAGAGAATAGAAATACGGCTCTGTATTTTCAAGTTTCTGCTTGGCACTTCTCAGTTTTGCGGACGATATCATATACATGGCACTCGTAATCTTCATGGTATCCTGGATACTTTTCATCCGCTTTTGAATTTCCTTCGTGTTTGCCATGTTCTATCACCTGCTTTTAAATTCTTTGACTGCTGCTACGATTTTTTCGGTCAACTCTTTGTTGAGCACTTTGTTGTTGTTCAGCTCATCCACGATGTCCTTATGCTCCGCATGGAAGAAATCCAAAAGACGAAGCTGGAAATCCTTTGTCTGTTTCGTCTCAACATCCAAGAGCAGACGGTTGTTGGCTGTCACCAGTGTAATAACCTGATCGGCGAGGCTCATCGGATGGCAAAGTGGCTGCTTCAATAATTCCATCAGGCCTTTACCATACTGCAGCTGCTCCTTTGTGGTATCATCCAGATCGGAACTGAACTGTGTGAACACTTCCATCTCACGGTACTGTGCCAAATCGATACGAATCGTTCCAGCTGCTTTCTTCATTGCCTTTGTCTGTGCGGCACCACCTACACGGGATACAGAAAGTCCAACGTTTACGGCTGGTCGCATACCGGAATTGAACAGGTCACTTTCCAGGAAGATCTGTCCATCTGTGATAGAAATAACATTGGTAGGGATATATGCAGATACATCACCTGCCTGTGTTTCAATAATTGGAAGTGCTGTAATAGAACCTCCGCCCAAAGCGTCGCTCAATTTACTTGAACGCTCCAACAATCTGGAATGTAAGTAGAATACATCACCCGGATAAGCCTCACGTCCCGGAGAACGCTCCAGCAACAGGGATAATGCACGGTAAGCTACCGCGTGTTTGGAAAGATCGTCGTAAATGATCAGGACGTCTTTTCCTTTATACATAAAATACTCCGCCAATGCGGTTCCTGCATACGGTGCAATATACTGCAGCGATGCGGACTCGCTTGCTGTCGAAGAAAGTACGATGGAATAATCCATTGCACCGTTCTTTGTCAGCGTGTTTACTAACTTGGCAACGGTAGATGCTTTCTGGCCGATTGCCACATAAATGCAGATGACATCTTTGCCCTTCTGGTTGAGGATCGTGTCAACTGCGATGGATGTCTTACCAGTCTGACGGTCACCGATGATCAACTCACGCTGTCCACGTCCGATTGGGAACATGGAATCGATTGCCAGGATTCCTGTCTCCATTGGCTGGTTAACGGACTGTCTGTCCACGATTCCCGGTGCTTCCTGTTCGATTGCACGGTAATCGTCTGCCGGGATCTCGCCCTTTCCATCAATTGGTGCACCCAGCGCATTGATGATTCTTCCGATATAAGCATCACCGACCGGTACACCTGCTTTTTTCTTTGTTCTTGTTACTTTCGTTCCCTCTTTGATTTCTGTGTCTTTGCCAAGGATGATACATCCTACCTGATCACGTCGGATATCCTGTACCATACCACGGATTCCGTTCTCAAAGATAACGATTTCGCCATACATTGCATGCTCGATACCATATACCGTTGCGATTCCGTCACCTACCCAGATGACTTTTCCAACTTCCTGGTCCTTGCTTACCATGTCATAATTTTCTATTTCCGATTTCAGGATAGATATGATCTCTTCTGAACTAATGGAACCCACGTTATCACCTCCACGTCAATCGTTTCTCTAACCGATCCAGACGCCCTTTCATGCTATAATCTTCTTCTTTGTCTCCGACACGCAGTACAAAGCCACCGATCAGACTTTTGTCCTCCACCATGGAAAGTTCTACCGTCTGCTTGCCGTATTTGTTGGCAAGGTACGCTTTCATCTGTTCCACCTGCTTTGCATCCGGCTCCATCACATAAGACATTTCTGCGCATAAGATACCATGGTTCTCATCATAGGCTTTCTTATATGCTACAAATATGTCATCCATGAGATCCATCTCCTGATGGTCACTGACTACCTTGAGAAAATTTCTTATCTCCTCCGGAAAAATGTCTTCGATGAGACGATGCTTTGCATCTTTGGATACGATCGGACTCTGCAGCATTTTTGGCAATTCTTCGGTCAGTGAAAAAATTTCTTTTGTCTTTTCAACAATTTCTTTTTTTACACCCAGTTCAAAAAGAACTGTTCCATAATTACTAGCTGTTTGCGTCATTTACACCACCTGCCTGCGCCAAAAACTGGTTGTACAGTAACTGGTTATTCTCACTGTTACTTGCCTCGCCCAGCACTTTTCCTGCTGCTGCGACTGCCAGTACCGCAATCTCAGACTGCAGATCTGCAACGGTCTTATCCCGCTCCAGTTCCACGGTTTTATGTGCATCTTTAATAATTCTCTGTGCCTCTGCATCTGCTGCATTGATGCGGTTCTCATACTCGGCCTGTGCACTCTTTCTTGCTTTATCCATAATATCTGCGGATTCTGCATGTGCTTCCTCAAGTTTCTTTGCATACTGTGCTTTGAGTTCTCCGGCCTGTTTCTTCTGATTCTCTGCATCTGCAATCTGACCATCGATCATTTTCTTTCTCTCATCCATGACTTTCATGACCGGATTATATAAGAAATGACGTAAGGCAACAAAAAGAACGAGCAGATTGATGATTGTCCAAACAACATTCCAATCTATTCTTAATAATTGCATGCTCTACCAGACCTTTCCTATCCTAAGAATAAGATAATTAAAATTGCGACTACCATACCGAAAATAGCAGTACCTTCGGCAAGGGCACAACCAAGAAGTAATGTCTTTGTGATCTTTCCGTCTGCTTCCGGCTGTCTTGCGATAGCGTCTGTTGCCTTTGATGTTGCTATTCCAATACCTACACCTGCTCCAATACCTGTTAATGCTGCGATACCTGCTCCAATTGCTACTAATGACATAATGAAAATCTCCTTTTCTACTCAATACTTTCTTTAATAAATAATGATGTTAAAAATACAAATACGTAAGCCTGAATGAATCCGTCAAACAGATCAAAGTAAAGGCTCAGTGGAATCGGCACCAGAAGTGGTGCTACAATTTTAACCAATTCCATAATTACGAATGCGCCTAAGATGTTACCAAACAAACGCATACACAGTGACAGCGGCCGGATGAAAACCTCAAGAATATTCATCGGCAGCATAATCGGGATTGGTTCCATAAAACTTTTCAGGAAACCTTTGCCTCCCTTTTGATGCACACCTGCATATTCGATCAGCACAATGCTCATGAGCGCCAGCGCACCGGTTACTCCGACATCTTTTGTCGGCGATTTCAGTCCAAACAGACCGATCATATTGGATATGCCGATATAAATTGCTACGGTTATTAAATAAGGTATATATCGTTTTCCCTCCTCACCGAGCAAATCATAGAAGAAGTTGTGCAATCCTCCGACGACAGTCTCTACTGCAAGCTGCCGTTTGCCGACATTCTGAACCTTGAGATTTCTTCCAAGGAAAAATGCCGCGACGATCATCACCGCCATAATAATCCATGTTACTACCACGGATTCCGCCACTGGGATTCCACCGAAAATCGGAATTGTAAATGAAGTCTTACAATTCAGCTCCTCCATCAGCGCTTTGGATAATTCCTCCGTATTATCACTTCCCTTCTTCACTTTTGCTAACATTTAACGACCATTTTTTGGAATTGTCAATTTTAGCAAAGTAACTAAAAACCTTTTCCGTTTTTGTATCTTTTTACCAATCAAATTTATCTTTATTAATAAATTTTAAACAAATTGCAGATTGCTTTTTTGAGCAGTTTATATTTAATTTACATTTTATTTACGAAATACCAAATTATTTTGTTTTTCCGGCAAAGAACTTTTACGACTTTTTTTGCATTTTTTTAATGCTTTTTGACAGGTAAAAAAAAGAAAGGGTTTTAGAACCTTTCTTTTAAAAATTGCAATATACAACTACAGTTATCTGTATACCTTTTTACCGGTTGGTAAGCAGGTAAATCTCATCTATGAACAACTGACGAAATGTCATTGTTCCGCCACCTATCTCCCGGGTTTTCGCCGCTGCCCGCTCGCCTGCCATCCCCATAAAGGTGACGGCTGCTGCTGCAGAAGCAAATGACTTCTCCACACCGAGAAACGCCCCGAGCATCACAGATGACATACAGCCACTCCCTGTGATTTTTGCCATCATGGCATCTCCCCGATGACACGCGCAGGTATTTTCCCCATCCGTCATCAGATCTGTCTCCCCGGATGCAATGATGATCATCTGCTTTTCCTTCGCGTACTGCTTCATGCGCATCAGAAAAGCCTCCTGCTCATCCAAATGTGCGTCCTCCGGTGCAGCGTCCACACCGGTTATCGTTGTGCAATTTTCCATCAAAGCCCGTATCTCCGAATAATTTCCACGGATACAGGTAGGATGCACCGCCTCGATAAATTCTATGCATTTTTCCCGTCGATAAGTGGAACCGGACACCCCTACAGGGTCCACAACGATTGCGTGGTCCAGTTCATGTGCTTTTCTTCCGGCAAGCAGCATCGCCTCATAATCGGCGATTGCGCCGAAATTACAGACAAGGCTTGTTGCCCCCTGTGTAATCTCGGCTGCCTCCAGCGGATGATGCGCCATCGTCGGTGATGCTCCCACTGCAAGAAGGATATTCGCACAGTCATTTACCGTTACTGCATTTGTAATACAATGGACGATGGGGCGTTTCTGCTCCATCGTCCGATATAATTCAACTATTTTTTCTTCTGACAATTTCATGTCCTGTACTCCCAATCTTTGAGAATTAAGCATTCAGCTGCTGTTTCATTTTATCAAGAAGTCCGGATTTCTTCAATGGCAAAGTCACAATGATTGCAATGATCGTTCCGCCACATGTACTGATCAGGAATGGCACAACATACGTAAACAGTGCTGCAGTATCGCTGTTCATAAGTAATGCTGCAATTGGATAGGAAAGCATTCCACCGATGATACCGGTTCCAAAAACTTCGCCGACATATGCAAACGGAAGCTTTTTTAAATACCGGTACAAAAGTCCTGACAGCAAAGCCCCGCACATACTTCCCGGGAATGCAAGAAGGGTACCAATTCCCAGAAGATTACGAATCAGGCTTGCGATAAATGCTGCTGCAAGTCCCCACCATGGTCCTACCAGTACTGCACATAAGATATTTACCAGATGCTGTACCGGCGTACACTTTGCACCAAATACCGGGAAGGAAAACAAGCTTCCTACCACTGCGACTGCTGCAAAAAGCGCAGCAACTGTCAATTTACGAATGTTTACTTTTGAATTATTCTCTTCCATTGCCTGTGCAGCTTTTTCTACAATCAGGCAGATAATGATTGTAATGACCATATCCGGAAGGGTATTTCCAACCGGTGTATCTACATGCATGAGGGCACGGTAAAGGATGAAACCGATCAGCCAGACAATCAGATTGCGTACCTGAAACGATATTTTTGCTGCATCCGCTTTTTTCAGGATGAAATAGTCCGCGATCTGTACCGCGATCATCGGCGCAAATACGGAACCGATCAGGTATAAGAAGTCGGTGATGTTATCCATCGGATAAACAATCGCTGCAATTGTTCCAATAATGGTAACGACCACGGCTGCCCACTTCTCCGGAATCTTCTTGGAAATAGAGACTGCAGATACGCCTGCAGAATAAGCATCCAGGAAGGTTGTGGTAACAGTAGAAAATACGATGATCAACAGACCTACAATACCAAATCCGGCTTTTACCATAATCTGTGCAATGTCAGTTTCCCCCGTATAGATTGCTGCACCCATACCGATCATATACATAAATACACTGACGATGCTGTAGACGATAACACTCGAAAGTGTTGCTGCAAAAGGCTTCTCAGCTTCTCTTGTGTAATCACTGATGAGTGGCAGCCAGGAAAGTGGCATGGCAACGGCCAGCTCGACCGCTGCGCCAAAGCTCAAGTCACCGCTCACAAGTGCTTCCGCACCGTTTGCTCCAAAGAAGATCACCTTAAAAAGCACCAGCGTCAGTACAAAAAGTGCAAGCATCGCTACCGTATTGACCTTGCCAAGATTGGTCAGTCCAATCAGAATCCATGCAATGATCAGCACGCCGATCACCACAGCCCATACCCAGGCACCCGTCTTTAAGATTCCATTGGCGGCCAGCGCACCATCATAGATCATGATTGCCGTCCATCCCACAAGCTGCAGAACATTCAATGCCGCAAAAAGCAGACTTCCTTTCCTACCGAAGCTCATCTTTACGGTCTCCATGGCGCTCTTCTTTTCTCTTCCACCGATCATTCCGGCTGCAAACATCATCAGCCCTCCGATCAGATGTCCCAGCAGAATCGCTGCCATTGCCTTGCCAAATCCAAGCGGTGCAAAATAAGTTCCTGTAAGGATCTCGGCGATTGATACGCCGGCACCAAACCAGATCAGGCTGTTACTAAAAACGGAAGTTCCTTTTTTCTCCATTTGTAATTTCTCCTATTCTATTGTATTTCGTATTCTCCTTTGATTGCAAAGGCGTGATTCATCGGTCCGCTTCCTTTTCCGAGGTCGAGCATTGCTGCAAGCGCTCCGGAAATATAGGCCTTGGCTTTTTCCACAGAAGTCTTTAAGTCTCTGCCTTTTGCCAGGTTGGATGCGATTGCGGATGACAGGGTACAACCGGTTCCATGTGTGTTTGGATTATCGATTCGTTTGCCATGGAACCATACCGGTGCACAGCCCTTTTCATATAATAAGTCGTTGGCATCATTCAGCTGATGTCCGCCTTTGAGAAGTACTGCACATCCTAAGGAATTACAAATAGCTTCTGCCGCTTTCTCCATGTCTGCTTCTGTCTTGATTTCCATTCCGCAAAGCACTTCTGCCTCCGGAATATTTGGTGTAATTACAGTTGCAAGTGGCAATAATTTTGTTTTCAGGGTACTGATGGCATCCTCGCTGATCAATCTTGCTCCGCTGGTTGCCACCATGACAGGGTCAATCACAATATTTTTTGCTTTGTACTCTGTCAGTTTGTCGGCAATGACCTCAATCAGTTCACTTGATGAAACCATGCCTGTCTTGACTGCATCCGGACGAATATCTGTAAAAATACAATCCAGCTGCTCCGCCAAAAACTTCGGAGTTACCTCCATAATATCTGTTACGCCGGTTGTATTCTGGGCAGTCAGTGCCGTGATAGCGCTCATGGCGTATACACCATTTGCGGTCATGGTCTTGATATCTGCCTGGATGCCGGCGCCTCCACTGGAATCACTTCCAGCGATTGTTAATGCTGTATTCATATTGTTCTCCTTTGCATTAATTTTGTTACGCGATGAAAGGTGGTGCCCCCAATTCACCGCATGTACTCTCCGCGTTCCTGTTACATACAGGAATCTACAAGTTCCCGAAGCCTGCGTGTTCCGGCTTCAATATCTTTGCATGCAAAAATCCCGCTGACTACGGCCACTCCTGCCATACCACGCCCCTTAAGCTGCATCACATTATCTGCGGTAATTCCGCCGATCGCAACTACAGGGATTGCCACACTTTCACAAATCTCCTGAAAAAGTGCATGCTCCATTGGTTTTGCGTCAAGTTTTGTGCTGCTGCCAAAGACCGCGCCACTTCCAAGATAATCTGCGCCGGCAGCCTCTGCTGCTTTTGCCTGCGCAATCGTCTTGGCCGTCACGCCAATAATCTTGTCCTCTCCGAGCAATTCGCGTGCATTTTTCATCTCCATGTCGGATTGTCCGATATGCACACCATCAGCGTCCACGCGCTTTGCAAGTGCAACATTGTCGTTGATGATCAACGGGACCTGATACTTTCGGCAAAGTTTCTGGATCTCTCTTGCCTCATCTTCAAAGTCTGCCTCATCCAGTTCCTTCTCGCGGATCTGAACCATCGTCGCTCCACCTCTTAACGCTTCTTCCACCTGTTCGCATAATGTTTGTTCTCCCAGCCAGCTGCGGTCTGTTACCGCATACAGTCTGAGGCTGTCTCTGTTAAAGTTTTTCATAGAACTCCTTCCAAACTTGAACATCAGCCCATGTAGAATTTGCTTTCAGCAAATGGGCTGACAATATCCATAATAAAAATACAGAACTCCAACATGGAATCCTGCATTTGTTTACTATGCGTTATTTCCCTACGTTGGCATTATCCAAATCAGGTTGTGGGTTAAAGCATTTGCTTACTCTCAGCCCGCCTGTGCGAGCACCCCATGTAATATATGTAATTGATTCTTTCAGAATCAATTTTTTACGGGAACATCAGCCATTTTAATAGCCTTCGGCTAGGGCTGATGCTACATAATTGATTCTTTCAGAATCAATTACATATTATAACTGCTGGTATGAATAATGCAAGTGTTTTTCTTTTAGAGCAGTGTTTTATGAAACCTGCCTTTTTCTCTATTAACATTTGAAATTATATTTTGCGGGAGTGGGGTATTCATGAGTATTTTTTCTGTATGTACCCTGTTTACCACAAAAATTTCCGGAACCACTTTTCAGTAATTCCGGAAACTTTTAACTTTGCCATATCTCAGCTTGCTGCATGCTGATGCGCATATTTTTCTTTTGTTGCCAACCCACCACGAATATGGCGTTCCGACTTGTTGACATCAATAACTTTACGTGCCTGCGCTGCAAGTGTCGGATTTACCTGAACAAGACGTTCTGTAACATCTTTATGTACTGTGCTCTTGCTGATTCCAAAGTTCTTGGCAGCCTGTCGCACCGTTGCATTATGTTCAATCATATAATTTGCTATTTCAATGGCACGTTCTTCAATATAAGTTTTCAATAAAATACCCCTGCTACAACTTGTTTTTACATTGTATGCAGGGGTATTTTATGTTATTCAGATTTCTTTCTGCTGTTTTTTCTATCGTAAATGTGACTCTTTTGACAATCTACATCGGAAAAAGCTACCGTGCACATCAGTCATAAAGGATCAGTTTTTCCCTGCTTTCTTCCACAAAAGATCGTACACCCACTTTCCGGATGTACTCAGATCACTTCGCTTGAATCCGCTTTTCTTGGTACAACTGCTCTTGATCATTGCGGAAGATTCGTTTTTGTTGGAAACATTCCATGCAACATAACTGACATCATATTTATCCAACGCTTTGATCCACTTATTGGCTTCCTTTTTGTCAATCCCACCATTTCCGCTTGCATCTGTAATTCCAAACTCTGTGACAAAAACCGGCAGTCCCGCCTTGATTGCATTTGTCATTTTATTGCGCAGATCATCTTTGTGTGTTCCCGCATAGAAATGGAATGCATACATGATGTTTTTATATCCGCTGATTGGACTGGCCGCCGCCTGATCCACATCCTGTGACCAGGTAGGTGTTCCCACGATAATGACCGCATCCTTGTCATTCTCACGGATAACCGGAATCACAGCCTTTGCATAGGACTTGATTGTTTTCCAGTCTGTGCCTCCATTCGGCTCGTTGCAGATTTCATAGAGCACATTGTCGTAACCTTTCAGAGCCTTTGACATATCCTTGAAAAAAGCCTTCGACGCCTTCTGGTGCGTCTTTGGATTGCCATCACTTAAAATATGCCAGTCAACGATGACATACATATTATATTTTGATGCCAGCTTGACACCTTTCTTTATCAATGCTTTCAGATTCTTGCGGTTGTTGGCATCGCCACTGCAATATCCGTTATACTCTTCGGTGTACATTGCAAGACGAACCACATTTGCTCCCCATTTGTCATGAAGTTCCTTGAAATACTTGTCGTTTACGTATTCCGGATACCAGGAAAGTCCGTGTGTACTGACACCTCGCAGCTGCACCACCTTGCCTTTCTTGTCACACAGCTTCGTTCCTTCCACATGCAATGCAGAAAGTTTACTCTTGGTATAGACCGGTTGCACACTGTTTCCCAAAAATACACCCACAGCCAGTGCAAGAATACACAGGCCTGCCATCACTCGTTTCTTCACACTATTCCCCATCTTTTCTCCTTCAGATTGTGTTATTACTCGATGGAGGTTACTTTATAATCCTGATCCTCCACTGCCTTCTTTAATACTTCATCGGCTATTTCTGTCTGAAGCTTTACCTCTGCGGTTCCACTTTCATGGCTTACCACTGCCTCCTCTACTTCCGGAAGTGCCTCTAAAGCCTTCTTAACTCTCGCCTCACAGTGTCCACACATCATTCCTTCAATTTTCATTGTCTTTGTCATTTTTTTATCCTCACTTTCAATTTTATTTTCCTGCTGCATATTGACAGCAGTCATTTCTGTTTTTACATGTTCACGCTCCCTGCGTCCCGGCGCATGCATCTGAAACAGATTCAGGCGCAGCGCATTGGTTACGACACAGAAACTGGACAGGCTCATCGCAGCCGCACCAAACATTGGATTCAGTTTCCATCCAAGCAGTGGATACCACACGCCTGCGGCAAGCGGAATTCCAATAACATTATAGAAAAATGCCCAAAACAGATTCTCATGGATATTCCGCAGCGTTGCGCGGCTCAGACGGATGGCTGCCGGCACATCGCTCAGACGGCTTTTCATCAGAACGATATCCGCTGCATCGATTGCCACATCGGTTCCTGCACCGATGGCGATACCGGTATCTGCTCTTGTCAATGCCGGTGCATCATTGATTCCATCTCCGACCATCGCCACTTTGCCCTGCGACTTCAGGCTGCGGATCACGCTTTCCTTTCCATCCGGCAATACTCCGGCGATCACTTCATCCACACCTGCCTGTGCACCGATCGCACGGGCTGTCTTCTCATTGTCCCCGGTAAGCATAACCACACGGATTCCCATATTGCGAAGCTGCGCGATTGCCTTCGGGCTGTCTTCCTTCATGGTATCTGCCACGGCAATCATACCGAGCAGAGCCCCGTCTCTTGCAAAAAGAAGTGGTGTCTTTCCTTCCTCCGCAAAAGTTTCTGTCTGCTTCAAAATATCTTTTTCTACCGTGATCTGCTCACTGATATATTTCACACTTCCGCCGAGCATCTTGCATCCATTCACCGTTGCTGCCAGTCCATTTCCCGGCAAAGCCTCAAAATTCTCCGCTTCTTTATATGTGATCTGCTGCGTTTCTATCTCCGCCATAATTGCGCGTGCAAGCGGATGCTCGCTTTTTGCCTCAAGTCCGGCTGCAAAACGCAAAAGTTCCTGCTCATTCACACCATCTGCCGGGACAATATCGGTCACTTTCGGCTCCCCGTTTGTGATGGTTCCCGTCTTGTCCAATGCAACAATCTGGGTTCTTCCTGCATTTTCCAAAGCGACTGCGTTCTTAAATAGAATACCGTTCTTTGCGCCCATGCCGTTGCCGACCATGATTGCCACAGGGGTTGCCAGTCCAAGCGCACAAGGACAACTGATCACCAGTACCGAAATTCCCCTTGCCAGTGCAAATCCGACGGTCTGTCCTGCAAGAAGCCATACAATAATAGTGATCACCGCAATCGTAATAACCGCCGGCACAAAAATGCCGGAAACTTTGTCTGCGATCTTTGCAATCGGCGCTTTGGTCGCTGCTGCATCGGAAACCATCTGGATAATCTGGGAGAGTGTTGTATCCTCGCCTACGCGTGTCGCCCGACAGCGCAAAAAGCCCGACTGGTTGGTTGTAGCTGCGCTGACCGCATCGCCTGCCGCTTTATCCACCGGAATACTTTCTCCTGTAAGGGCGGCTTCATTTACTGCGCTGTTTCCGTCAATCACCACACCGTCTACCGGAATATTTTCTCCCGGACGTACAACAAATATGTCATCTTTTTGTACCTGCTCAATCCCTACCACGGTTTCCACACCGTCACGCTCAACCGTCGCTGTCTTTGGTGCAAGCTTCATCAGGCTTTTTAATGCATCGGTTGTCTTTCCTTTGGAATGTGCTTCTAACATTTTTCCTACTGTAATCAAGGTCAGAATCATTGCCGCAGATTCAAAGTAAAACTCATGCATATAGCCCATTACTGCATCCATATCACCACGTATCTGTGCATCTGTCATAGCAAAAAGCGCATAAGTACTATATCCAAACGATGCGCCCGCGCCCAGTGCTACAAGCGTATCCATATTCGGCGAACCGTGCAGCAGACTTTTGAAACCGCTGATGAAAAACTTCTGGTTGATCACCATGATCACGATGGTCAACAGCATCTGCAAAAGTCCCATTGCCACATGATTATCCGCCATAACGGACGGAATCGGCCAGTTCCACATCATATGTCCCATTGAAAAATACATAAGTACGAGTAAGAATACCACCGATGCAATCAGACGTTTCCGAAGTTTTGGTGTCTCGTGATCTTTCAGCGCTTCTTCTGCCTCCTGGTACATCCCTGCTGATTGGCCTTTGGCATCTGCGGATGCACTCGCTTTCTGCTTTGGTGACGCTCCGTAACCCGCAGCTTCCACCGCTGCCACAATTTCCTGCTCGCTGGCAGTACCTTCCACACCCATCGAATTTGTCAGCAGGCTCACCGAACAGGACGAAACGCCCGGCACTTTGGAAACGGCTTTCTCAACACGGGCGGAACAAGCGGCACAGCTCATGCCTGTAACGTTATATTGTTTCATAGTTTTTGTCATTCCTTTCGCTTCGCTCAAGGCACAAACAAGTTATGAAAAATGTTGTGCCCCTCCACTCTTTGATTTATAATTCTTTCAAGGAATAGCAATACACTACAGAGCACGGAAGGAGAAGTGGCGAATTTATTTCGACCCCGTATAGTTATATGTGCCGTCATCCTTACAAGCACAAACAAGTGGGACATTGAGCCCGGACTCTTATCATTGGTAATAAACCATGTTTATTCAGTCGCAGGATGACAGTCAATGTTGCTATTCCCTTTTTATTAAGGTGGTGATACTTAATGATGAAGTTAAAATACTCCATCTGCTGTGGACTTGATGTCCACAAAAATGTTATCGTTGCAACCATCGTAACTACCAATAAGGACGGCATATCCGAATATCTGCAAAAATCTTTTTCAACCATCAACTCAGATATTCAAAGGTTTCACAACTGGCTTATCGAGAATAATTGCTATCATGTTTGTATGGAATCCACCGGAAAGTATTGGATTCCTATTTTTAATTATCTCGAAAATGACATTGATGTCTGCCTTACACATCCGAAGTATGTCAAAGCCATTAAAGGCAAGAAAACGGACAAAAAGGATTCTAAATGGATTGCCGACCTCTACAAATTTGATCTTGTCAGATGTTCCTTTATTCCTCCAAAAGATTTTCGTCAGCTTAGGGAACTTTCCAGATACCGTTTCAAGCTGGTCTGCATGAAGTCTTCCGAGAAGAATCGCATCCAGAACTGTATGACCATTTCCAATGTCGGCATTGCCAGTGTTCTTTCTGATCCTTTTGGCAAGACAGCAACTGAAATCATCTCTTATCTATTGGAGCATACTGCTGATTCCATGGATGAAAAAGCTGTCCGCAAACTCATAAAGAAAGGGGCTAAATCCAAGTCTGATGAAATCATCGAAGCCATCAAAGGCTACACTATTGAAACAGATCAGGCTAAAAAACTAGAGCTTGCCCGGGGGCATCTGGAATATCTCGATGATATGATTACCCAGACCGAAGTGGAACTCTATGTCCGCATCAAGCCTTATTACGAGTTCGTGGAGTTTGTCAGTACCATGCCCGGCATGACAGAGTTAAGTTCCACGATTGTTCTTGCAGAAACGGGCGTTGATATGGATATTTTTGATGATGCAAAACATCTGTGTTCCTGGTGCGGACTTTCTCCTGCCAACAATGAATCCGCTGGTAAGAAAAAGTCTGTCCGCATTGCCAAAGCAGGCGATTACCTGAAACCAATGATGGTTCAATGTGCCCTTGCTGCAATTAAGAGCAAAAAGCAGCCTTATTTTGCAATCAAATATGGTCGAATCAAAAAGCGACGTGGACACAAAAAGGCAATCATTGCCATTGCAAGAATGATGATGGTCTGTATTTACCACATGGTTTCAGAAAAGAAGCCCTTTACCCCTACTGACTATGAGGAATTGATGGACCCTCAGAATCATGTAGAGAGTGTCGTCTTGAATGAGAACAATGTGTTTGCTTACCTTGAAAGCCTTGGTTACGACAGCTCTAAGTTAGTGAAACGCAACGATAACTAACATTTTTTCTGCTTTCTATACTTGTAAAAACAGGGTTTTATGAACCCTTATATAAGTGCGCCCAAAAATCTACTTTATTTTTCACTCTTGCTCCTTATATTTGTGTTGTAAAATTACGTCTCTACTTCATCAATTTCTGCAGCATTGTGACCAGCTCATCCACTTTTTCGTCTTCTCCGTTACGGATTCCTTCTGCGACGCAGGTACGAATATGACTTGCCAGCAATACTTTATTAAAACTGTTCAGTGCTGCATTCGCTGCTGCTACCTGCGTAATGATATCCGGGCAGTAACAGTCTTTTTCAACCATGCCTTTGATGCCGCGGATCTGTCCTTCAATGCGGCTCA
>OMEA01000105.1_pt1 | contig 42115 bp, 27 predicted proteins | sample 1645321 | NCBI WGS metagenome assembly OMEA01 (sample SAMEA103958151, study PRJEB25191) | human gut metagenome
ATGTACTCGTCCAGACAAGCCGGAAACAATACGTATTGTCTTCTATCTTCACCTTTAATGTACTTCATAAGCGATAAATGTTTGATAGCTACAAAGTTACGAAAATATTTCGAGAAAACCAAAGATAAAGTGTTAACAATAAGAAATATTAGGAGACATTTTGGCTGCTATGGGTTTTCAGACAATCTCCCCCATTTTCACAAATTCTTCATATATTTGCAGCAGCTAATTAATAAAGTTCAAGAAAAAGCAAATGATAAAGTAAGAACTTCAAAGCAAATGATAAAGTAAGAACTTCAAAGCAAATGATGAATTGTAAGTAAAAGTATACCCAGATGAAGTAGAGTTACAACCACTTGTATACTCAAAATGGAACTAGATATACTAACAAAAATATATAAACCGAAATTACATAGTAAAACCATTATTAATTATGTGTAAAACGATGGTAATGAAAATGTCTTTAGCTACCATGCTACTGATGTTGATCTCGATGAACGGCTTTTCGCAGAACATTGGAGTAAAGAGCAATTTGCTGTATTGGGCTACAACAACACCCAATGTCGGACTTGAAACTTCCGTGGGGAAAAAGCATACCGCTCAGGTATTCGTAGGCTTCAATCCTTGGAAGCAGTCGGGAGGTGACCAGTCCAGCCTCCGCCACTGGCTTGTGATGCCGGAATACCGCTATTGGTTCTGCCAGAACTTCAATGGCTGGTTCCTCGGTGCTCATGCTATGGGTGGACAGTTTAATGCCGGAGGCGTCAAGCTACCTTTCGGTATGTTTAAGGACTTGCGCGACCATCGCTATGAGGGATGGTACGTAGGTGGTGGTGTCACCGCTGGTTATCAGTGGCCACTTTCCAAGCACTGGAACCTGGAAACATCCATTGGCATTGGCTACGACTACATCCAGTACGACAAGTTCAAGTGTGGCAACTGTGGGGAGAAGTTAAAATCCTCTCACGATAACTATGTGGGCCCTACCAAGGCTGCCCTCTCCCTCATTTATATGTTATAACCCCTTTTAACATTAATGATCATGAAACTTTCAAGAAATACCACCTATTTATTATATGCTGCCTTGTTGATGGCTCCTGCAACTGTTATGGCACAGAACTGCCATGAAGTAAAGCTGGCTGCCAACAAGATTCAGGTTAGCAATGTGCAGGTGGCGCAGCAGAATAACGCTTTGACGGTATCGATGGATCTCAACCTCGATTCGCTTAACCTTCCTACCAATACCCAGCTGGTATATACTCCTATCTTCAAGAGTCAGAAGTTGGAATATAAGTTGCCTGAGATTGTCATCAACGGAAAACGCCAGCAGATTATGTATGAACGTGGGGTAGGGAACAAACATCTGAACCTTTCGCCAAAGGCGATGGTGGTTCGCCGTAACAACAAGCAGGCACAGACCCTTAAGTATACCGCTTCCATTCCTGTGGCGGGAGTCATGAAGAACTACGATCTCAATATGCATGAAGATCTTTGTGGATGTGGCAACCTGGAGGAGGGAAATGATTTCCATCTCCGCCATCGCCGTCAGCCGCTGGCTGTCTTTGTACGTCCTGCCGTTGAGGCAATCAAGGTTCGTCATCTCGATAAACGAGCTTATATCGACTTCCCTGTCAACAAGATAGAGCTTCATGCCGACTACCGTCGCAATCCGGCTCAGTTGGACAGCATCGTAAGAACCATCAATGCCCTGAAAGATGATAAGAACCTGGAGGTGAGCGGAATCAACATTCATGGTTATGCTTCTCCTGAGAGTCCTTACAGTCATAATGACTATCTGGCAAAGAACCGTGCCAAGACCCTTACCGATTATGTTCGCCGTATGGTAGCCCTGCCAACCCAGCTCTTCACCGTTTCTTCTACGGCAGAGGATTGGGATGGTCTCCGCAACTATCTCAAGGACAGCAACCTGGAACATAAGGCTGAGATTCTGGCAATCGCCAATGATGAGAAGATGGATCCGGATGCCCGTGAGCAGAAAATCAAGAAGCTGTATCCGTCAGAGTATCGCTTCATGCTTGATACCTGGTATCCTGCTCTCCGCCATTCCGACTACCATATCACCTATAAGGTTAAGCCATTCGATGTGGCTGAGGCAAAGGAGATTATCAAGACCAAGCCACAGCAGCTCAGTCAGGAAGAGATGTTCCTGGTAGCTCAGACCTATGAGCCTGGTAGTAAGGGGTTTAACGACGTGATGGAGATTGCCGTCCGCATGTTCCCAGAGAACGAAACAGCCAATCTCAATGCAGCCAATACCCGTTTGAATGCTGGTGATGCCGATGGTGCCAAGGCTTATCTTGACAAGGCTGGCAACAGTCCTGCGGCTCAGAATGCCCGTGGTGTATACGAGGCATTGAAAGGCAATGACCAGCAGGCTCGCCATTACTTTGGCTTGGCAGCCAAGGCAGGCGTCAAGGCTGCCCAGGAGAATCTCGAAAATCTATAAAAGGTAATAAATAGGAATAAAAATATTAATCAAATTAAGTATATCAATTATGAAAAAATCGTTATTGTTTTCCGCAGTATTGGCAGGTCTGATGCTCGGTTCTTGTTCAAGTAGTGATGATTTGAATGGTGGTGGTAACAACACAGGTTCTAATCAGAGTGGTGATGGCTATGTAGCATTTAACATCAATTTGCCTACTCAGTCAGGTTCTAGCTCTCGTGCTGGTAGTTCAGAGAATGATCAGTTTAAAGATGGTCTGACATCTGAGTATGATGTAAAGAACGCAACACTTTTACTTTTTGATGGAAGTGATGAGAGCACTGCTACCTTTGTTAAGGGTTACGCATTGAATACTTCACCTTGGACACCAAAAGGTCCAGATGTTAATGTTACCAAAACTTCAGCTACCATTGTACAGAAAGTTGATGCCCCTTCAACAAATTATTTAGCTCTTGTCGTTTTGAATCATAATAACGTATTCTCTCTTGGTACTGATGGTAAGATTACAGTTGACGGTACGGATCTCGCTGGTTTAACTCTTAGCAAGTTCATGGAAAAAACTAATGCAACAATAGACAAGTCCTTAACTGAATCAGGTTTCTATATGGCTAATGCGCCTTTGGCAAATAAGGGTGGTGGTTCTACACCCCCAACCGGTGCAACCATCAATACTTTAGTAAGTCTTGCTGGTAAGATTAAGGCTACAGAGGCTGAAGCCAGCGCAACTCCTGCTGATATTTATGTTGAGCGTGGTGTTGCTAAGGTTACTATGGCGACACCTACAGTATCAGAAGTAACAGGATCTTACACAGATGCAGAGCATTCTGCTAAGGTTCCGTTTGAGGTTACATCATGGGCTTTGGATAATACCAATAAGAGTACCTATTTGGTACGCTCTACTGAAGATTTCAGTAATTGGTTAGAGTATGCTACAAATGATCCTAGTGTTGCTGACAAGTATCGCTTTATTGGTTCAAAAGCAGTTGGTACAGGTCTCTATCGTACTTATTTTGCAAAAGATCCTAATTTTGATACTGCAGAAAATAAATCAGCTGATTTCAATCATGCTGGAGATGCAGATTACAGCGCAAATTTTGGTGATGACAACCCTAAGTATTGTTTTGAAAATACATTTGATGTAGAGAATCAAAGAGATAATAAGACTACTCGTGTCTTGATTAAGGCTAAATTGAATGGAGGTGCTGATTTCTATGTACTCAATGGTAATCAGAATACTATTTATACAAACGATGCTGTTATCAAAGAGATTCAGAATCAGTTCTTGTCAGAATATGCACAGTGGATCAAAGATAATGTTGCAACTCCTGCTAAAGTAGATGAAAGTAATGTGAAGGTTACAATTTCTTCTGGTGCGGGTGACGTTACAATTAGTAGTATTAGTATTGATGGTCTAACTCTAAAGCCAACTTCAACAGAAACAGGTCTTCCTACTGATGTTGTGGAGAAGGTTTCTGCAAGACTTGGTTCTATCCAGAAGTATAGTAATGGTGAATCTTATTACTTCGTTCGTATCAAGCACTTTGGTGATGATTTGACTCCATGGGTAAACGGAAAACTTGGGGTTGGTACAGAAGTTTATCCTGCTCCTAATGCCGAAGCCAATTGGTTAGGTCGTTATGGTGTACTCCGTAACAACTGGTATGATATTACTGTAGAAGGTGTTAAGGGATTGGGTTCTCCAACGGTTCCAACAGTTACTACTGATACTGATGATGAACTTGAGTCTTACATTGCAGTACGTATCAACGTCCTCTCATGGGCTAAGCGTACACAGGGTGCTATTTTGCACTAAGATGTAAATACATTATAAGATAAATATAAAAAACAATAATTGATTAGCGATATGATAGCGCAGAAGATAAATAAATGGTTGAAGGGTGTCATGGCAGCTGCCATGACCCTGACAGTCGTCACCTCGTGCAACGATATGTGGCACCAGGACTACAGCGACTGCCCTAATGGTGTATATGTGAAATTTAAGTATGATTACAACCTCCAGCGTGCCGACATGTTCAATGACCATGTTGGACAGGTGACGCTGTATGTATTCGACGACAAAGGAAACTATATTACCCAACAGACCGAGACGAATTCTGCGCTATCATCGCCTCTCAATGACCCAAATTATGTAATGCACGTCGAGAACCTACAGCCTGGCAAATATCAGTTCCTTGCTCTCGCAGGACAGAATGCTTATGCTGACCAACTGCAATCCGGTCGCGCCAAGTTTGTTCGTACAGAACTGGCTAAGGGCGACAATATCAAGAAGTTGGAGGTGAACCTCGACCATCAGAGCCGTGGTGATTATGATGAAGTTGAGAATCATGCCATGCCATTGGACACCCTTTGGCATGGCAAGATGCTCGAATCCGTAGAGGTTTCTTCCTCTGAAGCAGCCTATGCTACTATCCCGCTGGTTCGTGATACAAAGAAAATCAATGTGGCGCTGCGTGACCTTGACTCTCCACAGGATATGGATGTCAACGACTACACGATGACCATTGAGGATCATAATGCTCGCATCCTTTGGGACAACTCTCTCGACGAAAGCCGTAAGGTGGTTTATACCCCTCATGCTACATGGAATACGGTGGATGAAACCGAGCAGGGCAAGATAGCTCATGCCGACTTCATGACTTCCCGCATTCTGAAGCACGATGATTACAAACAGGACGGTCATCTCCTCATCAAGAGTAAGGAGACCGGAAATACAGTAGTAAATGTCAATCTTCCTGACCTCTTGAGTCGTCTTCGCACCAGTGAGGAGTACAGTTACAGTGCACAGGAATTCCTAGACCGTGCCTACGATTACAAACTTCAGTTCTTTATCCAGGGTGGCAAGCTCAAGTATTGCTACATCACCATCAGCGTGAATGTACTGAGTTGGAGCAAGCGCATCCAGTTCGAAGAACTCCATTAAAACTCTCGAATCCAAATAGAATCGAAAATAAAAAATATTAGTCCTACTGGCTTCTTGTAAGCCCTAAAATATAAAGTATATGTTTAAGATGAAATCGATAATCCGCTCATTGCTAGTCCTTTTACTGGTAATGTCCTTCACGTCCTGTGTGAGAGACAATATCAGCGATTTTCCTATTGCGAATGATAATAGTAAGGTGTTTTTGTCTGTTTCTATAAACGTAGCTGGTGAGGACTCACGAACAACAAGAGCGGAAGATTATTATTTTGAACCAACACCTTTTGGAGGAGAAGATGGTAATGGCGATCATAAAGGCGAAACTTATGAGCGAACTGTAAATAATATGTCTATGCTGTTCTTCCATTCTGACAAGGAAGATTTGACAGATGGCGATGTTACTATAGATAATGTAATCTATTTTCCAACTGTAACTCCTGATGGCAAACGTACTATAGCAGTTGAAGTTGATCCGAAGTTTTTGAAAGATACCCGTCTTCGTTTACTGGTCATCGCTAATGTTGGTGATTTGTCAGATTATCGTGGTCGTAAGTTATCAGAAGTGCGAGATCAGTTGATTACTGATGTTTTCAAGTGCACAGATAATCCTACGTTTACTAAAAAAGGAGAATTAAGCGGTTTTTCTACCTTCGTGATGTCTTCCCGTGGACAGAGCTCTTTAACCAAGAAGTCTGGTAGTGGAACAAAAAGTGACCCTTACCTTATCGATCATGAGATAGAGCGTTTGGCTGCAAGAATAGATATTATGCCTCATGTGCAGCGTTATAAGTTAGATGATAAGACCCACCTGTGCAAATATTGCTATAATGTCACTCAGGGTTCTGACGTAATTGGTGGCTTTGTACTTGAGTACGTTCGTCCTTATAATGTATTAACCTCGAAGGAATATGTCTTTAGACGTACAGCTACGGATGCATCATTGGCTAATTTAAAGTATCTTGGACTGGAAGAAGATGATGGAAATAAGCAGAACACTAATTATGTGGTGGATCCTACCTCTCTAAATAAGAGCGAGGCTACTTTTAAATATCCTAAGAATACAGATGAGTATTGGGCAAAAGCTTCTTATGAGACATTTTATCAGACTCGTGATGCCGGAAAAACCCATACGCATTCTACCAATCCTAGGGCTAGTGATAAAAATCCCTACAATCCAGAGACCGCCTATTATATTCTCGATTATGTAAAAGAGAATACCTCTTTCGATAATAATGAGCAATATGCAACAGGTCTTGTCTTTAAGGGTAAGTATTATGAGAAAAGCGATTGGGTAGTAGCAACTGATGCAGAAATAAAAGCTGGTGGTTCTTCTCATCCTAAAGATGGTGCTGTTGGTACTGATAAGGCTTACACCTACGTCATTCGCCATAGCGACCCAACGGGAAATGGTACAACTAATGATAAAATGCATTACGGCATAGTCCGCAATAACATCTATCGGGTTCGTATTGACGGAATTACTGGAAAGGGACCGGATGGAATGAAGATTACCCTCAACGTGAGAAAATGGGCAACCTATACTCACGACGAGACTACAATGTAAAAACGAAATAAACAGATAAACAGAAAGTATAGTTTGAACTTAAACTTTCAAAACAATGAAAACGATTAAGACGATACATACGGCATTGATTCTGATGGTGCTAGCCTTTATGACGGCTTGCTCCACAGATAGTGCTGACCCTATACAGGGAGACAGTGGAGGCGTTAACCGAGGCGACAAGATTACCGTCCACATGACCCTTTCTACAGCTCCTTCTTCTGGAACCAGAGCTACAGAGTTAACATGGAAAGATGGCATACCTGCTGAAAACATGAAGAGCTGGGTTGTAGCCTTTGTAAAAGACGGCGTGGTTGTTTCTTTTGCAGAGAAAACGAATGTATCGGATGGTAATCGTATTAAAGATGATGTTGCGATAACAGATCTTCCTAAAGAGGAAGCCACTTATCAGGTCTATTCCTTTGCCAATCTTACAGCTGCAGAACTAAGCATCTCAAAAGGTGCAACCGTCAATTTTGATGATAAGAAATGGAAGATGGATGGTAATGGCTTCGATGTTACTACCAAAGGCATTCCAATGAGCAATAAGCAGGAAGTAACGATAAATGCTTCCGGTAAACCTGATAAAACTGAGCTTTGGGTAGTTAGAATGCTGGCAAAGGTTACACTTCAGTTTAGGAATCCAAGTTCTACTGATTTGATAATCAATGATATTACCATAAGCGATATAACTTCAAATCCTTCTGCTACTGCCAATACAGATGGTAACATCATGTTGCTGCCAAACCATTCTGATGTATCAGGAACCTCTGGTGCAACTGGTTCATCTAGCCTAACTGATGCAGATAAAGATAAAGTTACATGTACTCCAAATCTTGTAGGGCAGGCTGCAACGGATAATTATAGATATACGCTGTCTTCGCCAAAGACGATAAAGGCAGGTGTAACCGATTATAAGCCAGAGAATGAGATTTCATTCTATGTGAATGAAAGCGAAGCGGGCAATACTTCCAAGTATTTCATCATCAATCTGAGTACATCAGCAGGAGTCAAGCGTTACGCCTTGTTCAAGGATTGGACAACGATAGCGCGAAACGACCATCACATTCTCCCAATCTCATTAGATGATTATAAGTTGAAGTTTGATGTTCAGTCCTTCACAGCCATCGGTCTCTATCCATCCATAACAGATAACGGAACCACTCTTTCCTACACCTGTTATTACCCGGAAGAGGAATTCCATATCCAGCCAAAGGTAGTAAAGGCAAGTGATGACTCAGAGGTAACTGGTGTCAATAATACCGAAGTAAAGTGGCAGTTAATCAAAGAAGAAGATATGGCTGATGAAACAGCTAATGCCCAGTTGGTGTTTAAAACTATTCCATCATGGAATACAACCACCGGCTATTTCGAAGGTATCTTCAATGATGATGCTGCCGATAAGCAGAGTGCCCTCTACAAGGTCACCGTCCCTGTGCCAGGTGAAACGAGCAAGTATCTAACATACAAGATACTTTTCACCAAGGATTTAAGCAGCTATGCTGCTCGTAAACATTATACACGTAAATACTATCGCTATGAATAAGATTAAAAACATATATCGTACTCTCATCCTCCTCCTTTCATTGGTTCTGATGCCAGTGGAAGGATGGGCTAGTGATGGCTACTATGTAAAGGGTACAGCTGTAGAGTTGCAATGGAGTGATTATATTAAAGATTATTACAATTATGCATGTTTCTATTTTGAGAAAGATGGAGCTAAGCTTGATATATCAAGTTGGGTGATTAGTAATAACCATTCGTTCGGTCACGAAATAAAGGATCTTGATTGGTCTGCACACGAGAAAGATAAGAATTATGTGTATTATGATAAAACAAAGTTAAGTTTTGCTACTTATCCTCAACTTTTTCAGTATAAAATAGATCCAAAGAGTACGGATATTCATAATTCAAAACTCATTCTTCTCCTTTCAAACGATGCCAATCTCTTAACTGAAAAAGAGAATCTTGCAGGTGTCACGAAGATGGAGTTCGATATATATACAGAAGATGGCTTGAAGTATTCTGCTGTTAAGTATGGCAGTAACTCTGCAGACTTTTCGAAAGCAGAGAGCAGTTCTATTATCCCGACAGCTGCGCAATCAACCAATGTAACTTTGCCTGATTTTAATGCAAAGTATTTGCGTTGGCAGTTGTTTGATTCAGAGGCTGCTACAACTCCTGTTGCTAACATAACAGATATTTTGAGTAATTCTTCATCAGCAGTTAAAGGTTCTGATTTGATTTACTATCATGATACTAATATTGCTGATGATGCAGCCCGTACTGTATCTTTTGATTTCTCAAAACTTGCAGCAGGAGCAGATGTAGAGAAATATGTCTTGAAATGTACCTGGGCAAATAATGACGGTAATGATGCCAAGGTGGTAACATATAATGGAAAGACCTATATTCTTCAGGAACCAACACTAAATGGTGAATATTCCTTTAAGTTTGTAAAGCAAGAAACACTTGATGCGCTTCCTTTGAAGCTTTCTGCTGAAAATGTAGCTGCAGCAGCAAGTCATGATGTAGATGCGATATATAAAGACAATAAACTTGAGGTAAGTTTGAAAGATGTAGTTCCTAATATCCTTTCTGATTTCGGCGTTGCTGATAAGAAAGATGTCAGCGACTTCTATATGCGTTGGGTATTAGCAGACAAGGATGGTAACATCATTAGTGCTACTTCCAGTAACAGCGCTTTGGCTTTGCGCAAAACTTCTGATGGTGCGGGGTATTATACCTTGTTGTCAAAAGAGGGTTCTTCTTTATTGCCAAATGGATTGAATGTAACTTTCGAGTTGCCTTCCGGTTCTTCATGGGCATCAGACATGAAGGTATATTGCTTGTTGACTAATGACCTCACTGGCCATGAAGCGAATTATGGCGTCATTACAAAAGAGCCATCAGCTTTCAAGAGCAAGATAAATGTAAAACTCTATTCTCCAAATGATCTCCCATTCAAGCATTACGAAGGTATCGCCAATAAGAAGGGGGACTGGGATATAGTGAATGGCCATACCTATCAGAAGACTCATGAATGGGAGTATTATTACTATGTGGATGGAACAGAAAATCAGATATTCTTATCCCTGCCTTTCGAATATGGTAATGATCTTGAACCTCGTGGTTATTTCCGTTGGTATGATTATAATACTGATCAAGAATCAGAACATCTTATAGCTTTTGGTGATGCGACACAAACTAAATTATTCAAGAAGGGAAATAGGGGATTATTCGCAAATAATATTGGTGCAAATCCTACTAAAAACATGATAGGTGTTTATTATAGTACTTCCCATGTTAACCCTTCATGGGAAGGGGAGACTATTGCCTGTGATGTAAGTAGATATGTTGATGGAATGGATGAGTCAAGGACTTATCTGCTCCATGAACCAACATTGTCTATTCGTTACATCTTCCATATTCTTCCCAAAAAGAAGATTGCTGATGATATCATGGCTGCATTGTGCAATCATGATGATGGTGATTATACTTATGAAGATAATAAGAAGGTAACATTTGGTTATAAGGATGAAAACTCAGTAGCAACATTGCGTTTGCAATTGCAAGATATTTCCCGATACTCATTTTATCCGATGACATCTGAGGGCTTGAAAAAGGTTGTATATAATAATGATATAACTGAAGCTGATTTTGATAAGTCAAGATATGTATCTGTTCCTCAGTATGGAGGTTCTATCAGATGGCGTATTTATGATGTTTCTAAATCAAAATATTGCGATTTGTCTGGGGATGGTCGCTTTTTTGATTTAAGTGAAAAGAAGTTGAATGATGCAGAATGGTTTAATTTAAATGGTTCGGCTATTGATGCTAAGGATAAGCCGGTTATAGATAAAGGTATTCCTGTATTTGTTGTAGCTTATTTGAAAGCTTCAGATACACAGATGTGTCCTGTAGCTAACTTTGATGTTCGATTCATGAATAATCGTCCGATGACTAAAGCAGAGATAGTTGCAGAAGGTTTGAATAATAGACTGATTAGTTATCTTGATGAGCATTATAAAATGGCTGCCAAGCCAATTACATTTGATGATGATGATATTGAACAGACTGTGGCTGCTCCTACTAATCCTGATGACAACCAGGATCGATTACCATCTAAATGGGATCGTCGTGCTTATAGTTTCGTATATCGTGATTTGATTGACTACGATGCAACTAATTATGGTGGTTCGAATAAAATCGGTCATTCTCCACTTCATGGAGATTATTGCTTGTATAAGTCCGCAAAACTTAGTGATGTTTCTACTTCTAGTCAAGGGTATCTTTGGTGGTATAATGAAGATATTACGTTATATGATAAGACCTATGAGATGACCAATGGCTCTCAATATGGTCATTTCCTTTATGTGGATGCATCTGATGAAAGTAGAAAAATCGCAGCTTCTGATTTCACGGCAGATCTTTGTACGGGACAGCAGCTTATCTTCATAGCGGCAGTTGCTGACATGACTCTTCAGACTGTCAAACCACAGATTGTGTTTAAACTATTTGGTGTTAATAAAGATGTCAATGGTGAGATTGTTGATAAACACCTGATACATAGTTTTTCATCTGGTGATTTTAGTACTAATGTAAAAGGCTTGAAATCAGCGACTTGGTATCAAGTGTACGGAAAGATTACTTTGCAAAAAGAGTCAAATGTAGAGCAGTATTCTGATTTTCGGCTGGAGATAGATAATTACTGCAAGAATACTCTGGGTGCAGACTATGCCGTTGACGATATCCGTATGTATCTAGCGCCTGCTAAGGTTCAGGTGATTCAGGAAAAGCCGGTATGTAACGGTGCAACAAATGGAACCATCAAACTGAAGATACGTGCTATCCACGAGACCTTGAATGCAATTTTGGGACATAAAGATACAAAGATATATTTCAGATTTGTGGGTGAAGATGGTAATCCTGTAAATACGGATTATTCTTATACCTTGAAGGATAAAACGACCGGTAATACAAGTACTGTTCCTGGCACAGAATATGGTACTGTTGATGTATACGATTCAGAGGAAACCTGTAAGAACTTTGAAATCGATGGTACTAATATGATTGAGCAAGATAGTGAAGGTGAAACCTATATTGTTATCAGCAATAAGGACTTTTCTTTGACTACGGGTAAGAAGTATTATGTATCTGTATCTACAGAAGATCCTACCAAGGGAAATGCTAATTGGGGCACACCTGCTGAAGTCTGCTCGGTATATAGTAACTGGTTTGAAATGATTAGCCAGACTCCTATCATTACAGATGACAAAGGTAATGTCGTAACGGATTATAAAATTCCTTGCGATGCAGCTGATGAGTATAAGGTTACTATCAAGGGACAGTTGACTACAACCGATCCTAATACAGGTGGTAAGATAACATTGGATGGCATTAAATTCTTCTGGTATCTTGATGGTAAGGATGAAGCTCACAAATTGAGTGAAAAAGCTCTCAATGAAATTGCCATCAGCAAGGATAAGCTTACTTTGGGTAAGACTTATAATATATATATGAAGCCTGTAGGAGATCAGAATTCAGATGGATATATTCCATATCCTATCAACGGCAAGACCTATCTGTTGTGTCCTGGTGCAATACCAGTACCATTGCGTGTGATGCTGGATGGACCACAGCTTAACTTCGGTTTTAATGATGTGGATTATCCGTTCAATGATGGCAGTTATGAGGCATCGCTTCGTATCGGTTTGCCACAGCTGGAGAAGTTGAAGGCTTCTAAGGGATATTTGAAGGTACCTCTTCATAGTGCTACGATGAGAGATGGAACAGCTATTACTGAGCCACTTACTTTCATTGATGATAGTAAAACTCCTGCTGGTCCTTCGACATCGGTGTATGTTGCATCTACGAACGATCCTTTATGGGAAAATATGTTGAATACTCCGGTTGCAACATTGGAGAATGATGAGTTGGCGGTTATTGATCCAAAAGTTCAGTCTACCCTCAATCTCAAATTCTTAGATGATGCCGTAAAGAACTTCCATGAGGGATACTACTATGTTCTCCGATTCGCTTACGAGCAGAAAACTGCTACAACTGGTTCAAGTAACTGCCCTGGTGAATCTTATCTCAAGGTGAAGATAGTACCGGAGTTCATTACCTGGACTCCTACTGCAGATGGCGGTATGAATGCCAACTGGAATAATGATGATAACTGGCATCGCTCATCTTCTACAGAATTGTATGATAATGAGTATACAGATTATCTGGCTTATGGAAGCAGTATGTCGGGTACACCAACTTCAGCAAAGGAGATTCCAACGCTGAACAGCTATGTGCCAATGAAGTTTACCAAGGTTACTATTGATAACTTGAAGGGATTGCCATTCCCTGATCTCGGTAATATCGTTTATCGTAGTACCAATAAGATTGCTACCAAGCTGACCAATGGTAAGGGTAACGAGGCTACAAAGTATATCCAGTATGACATCATGGCGTTCTGGAATGAGGCTGATACTGAAAAGGGATTGGATACAGAAGGTAATCTGAAGTGTGAGAAGTTCTATGGCAATACCTGCCATCAGATTTACTTCAAGCCTCAGGGCGAGCTTCGCGACCAGTGCTATCTGATATATGATAAGGCTTGGGTAGAGAAGGAGCTGGTGCCTAACAAGTGGTACACCATGGCTTCGCCTCTGCAGTATATCTATGCCGGCGATATGTATGTGCCGGCAATTGATGGTCAGCAGAAGACCAAGGCCTTTACGAATATCAAGTTTGATGATGGTACTGCTGCGTATAGCCGAAGCAAGTATCCGGTTTATCAGAGAGCTTGGATGAAGAGTGGAGTAGAGGAGATCACACCTGAGAGTTATCCTGCATCTCATTATCCTGAAGGTGCAAAGACTGATTATATGAATCTCAATCTCGGCTATTGGAGCCACGTATATAATAAGGTGGACGAGAGATATGCCGCAGATGGAACAACATTCGGTGGCTTCGCTATCAAGGCTGGTAATGCGCTCTTGCCAAAGAGACCTACAGATGGTACTCCATTGCCAAATGCGATTCTCCGTTTGCCAAAGGAAGATATTAACTATCAGTACTTCGATTATGATGGAAAAACGACTTCTGGCAATAAATCTGCAGCCGTTGATAAGGGCACAGGCCATGGCAAGCTCCTCGTTGCTTTCAATAACGATGAGAAGCATCTCGCAGAGATGACTCAGAACTTGGGAACTGATAACAACAGCGGTTTCTATCTCGTGGCTAATCCATATACCTGCTCTATCTCTCTGAAGAAGTTCTTCGAGGTGAATACGGGATTGCGGAATGCAGTATGGCTGATTGAAGGAGATGCGGTAAGAAGCGTTTGTTCTAAAGATTTAAGTAGTAAGGATTTCGTTATCCAGCCTACACAGTCGTTCTTTGTCAAGAAGAGTGATACTTCTGTAAGTGAGGTGAAGTTTACTTCTGCGATGTATGTAGACCGTCTTATCTCGCAAGGCTTCATCATTGCTTCTGATTATCTCAAAGACGTGAATGTCTCGGCTCAGAATGCAAAGGGACAGAGTTCGATGGCGCGTATTGCCGTAAGAAATGAGGCTTCTGATGATTATGATGAGCAGGAGGATGTGGATCTTCTGTGCGATCAGAACCTGAGTGGTATTCCGCAGGTTTATACCGTGGCTGGTTCTCAGGCTGTGGCTGTAAATGCTACTCCTAAGATTGAATGGATGCCAATGGGTGTCATCATGGAGAATGGGGAGAAGAACGAAAGGGTAAACCTTGACTTCAAGGGCGTTGCCAAGCTCGATGCTCCGCTTTATCTCTATGATGCTGCCAACGGACAGTATACCGAACTGCAGGATGGCAATGAGGTGAGCATTCAGGCGAACGAGCATGGCAGATACTTCCTGACACAGACTCGTGGTACTACCGGTATCCAGCAGATTGAGGCTGAGGCTGAAAGTAATCAGTTGAAGGTTTATTCACCTGCTGCGGGCATGATTGTTGTATCTGCCCTGAATGGTGAGAAGTTGGGTAGGGTAGAGGTATTTACCTTGGATGGCAAGATGGTTCACAGTTATCAGTTGCCTGATAAGCAGAGAATGATTCTCCGTGTTCCATCCGGAGTTTATATTGTAAAGGCATCCACCCAGTCCTGTGCTCAGTCTAAGGGACTGAAGGTTGCCGTAAGATAGGAGAAGCTTGGTTTGACAAGTTTATAATAGTTGATAAAAAACGAAAAGAGGGTGTATCATGAATTTATGATGCACCCTCTTTTATTCGTATATTAAAGATATATTGTCGGAAAAGACAGGATATTTTTCTGAGTTATTTAGTATCTCCGGCCGCACAACAGCTGTTGTGCGCTTGCATAACAGCTGATATGCGCTCGCACAACAGCTGATGTGCATGCGTTGCCCAACTGTTATGCACCAACTTTTCTTCCTTCTCTATATGAACAAATCCTTCTTCGGCATATCTGCCATGAACTGCTTGCGGAGCTTCTCAAAGAATGCCATGGTGTCGTTGCTGAAGCCGTGACCCTTCCAGGTGGAGGTGTTGGTGATGAGAATCCAGCACTGACCATCGGGGTACTTCAGGACTATGGCAGAGGTGCCGGCAAGAGAACCGGTACGAATCCACGGACGATTGCTCTTTGGGGTGTAGTTCCAACCGATGGAATACTGATGGTCGGGCTGCTCGGTGGTCATAAACTGGATGCTCTTCTGGCTGAGAATGTCCTTGACATGAGGCAGACCGTCGATGCTGGCGATGAGACGGCTCAGTTCGGCTGCTGAACCACACCATGCTCCGGCACCAGAGAGGCGAGGAAGGTCGGTATCGCCATAACACTTTTCTACCATTCTGCCACTGTTGTTGTATTCATATACCGGGATGCTGCCCTGGTGCATGTAATACTTCGTCTCGTTAGGACGGCGGTCCTTGTAGTAGGTGCCGGCAATATGCATGTCGTAGCATCCGGCAGGCTGGAGCACGTACTTCTGCATGAAGTTCTCGTACTTCATTCTGCTCTTCTTCTCGATAATCATCGAGAGAATCATGTAGCCCAGATTGCTGTAGCATTTGCCCTCGCCCGGCGTATAACCCAGATGGCGCTTCAGGAGAATCTTGAGCAGGGTCTTATGGTCTGGAGGAGTAGTGAGATGGTTCTGCATCATGATGTAGCGGGTAGAGGATACCGGGTCGCCGGCATAGTTGTTGAAACCTGCCTGATGGCGCAGCAGCTGTTCTACGGTGATGTTGTAGTAGCGCTGGTCCTTGATACTGTTATTGTAGGTGGTATCGTTCAGGATTCCCTTCGGTCCGAATACCTTCTCGTTCATCTTGAGCTTCTTCATCTCCTGCAGTTTCATGATGCCTACGGCAGTGATAAGCTTTGATACAGAGGCGAAGCGCATCAGCATGTTCGGTTCCATTCGGATGCCCCTCTCCTTGTCTGCCCATCCGAAACCGCGGGCATAGAGCAGGGAGTCGTTGCGGGTGATGACGAGCTGTGCACCGTTGATTTCCCATCGCTTGAGGTATCTCTCCACGAGCGAATCCATCTTGTGATATTCCTTTCCCTCGGTGAGGGCATTGCTGATGGAATCGTTGATATGCACCTTGGGGAGCGTATCCTTTGCCTTCTCCTTATCCGAAGATGAGGTGCAGCGCGATACGCAACTATGTGTAGACCATGCGACGATGGCCGTGAATGTGAGCAATATGATAGCTATTCTTTTCTTTCTGAGTCTTCTTGCCATATTTATTGATGATGTTTTTTACAGTTTACGGCTTGCAAAGATACTGCAATCTGATGAAACGGCAAAAAAAATAAAGTTAAACATCTACAAACATGAACGGTTAAGCAGATTTTTATGTATCTTTGCACCGTAGAAATACTTGAACAGGTAAATGAAAAAGATTATTAAAAGGATATTCAGATCCTTCTTATATATAATAGGTATGGCAGGGCTTGCTCTCTTGCCCGACATCTGGCTCTGGCATCTGGGAGTGAGCGGGTGGCCTTTGGCGCTAGCCATTCTATGGTGGGTGCCTTCCTTGCTGCTTCTACTAGCAGAGGTAGGGCTGCAGATGGGCTTCTTTCATAAGCTCTCCGTCCGCATCCTCTTCACTACGATTCTGTTTTCGGTGATGCCCAAGGTGGTGTTCATCCTCTTCGATTTCATGATGCCGTGGTTCTTTGCCCTCCTTCCGGCGCTGGCGCTGATGGGATGGTTTGCCTTCGGATTCATTGAGGGCTGGAAGCGGTTGGAGATACGGTACGTAACCTATGAATCGCCCGACCTTCCACCTTACTTTGACGGTTACCGTCTGTTGCATTTCACTGATTTTCATCTGGGTTCTTTCCCGAAGGATAGTGACTTCGTACAGAAGGTAGTGGATGCTGCCAATAATGAGGAACCGGACATGATGCTCTTTACGGGCGATCTGGTGAACAATGATGCCAGGGAGGTGGAGCCTTATCTGGAAACGTTGAAACAACTGCATGCCCACGATGGCATCTTCTCGGTATGGGGAAACCATGATTACTGCGAGTATGGCAACAATCATACGATAGCAGGACTGAGAAACAACTGGAAGCTGCTCTATAACTATCAATGCCAGTTGGGGTGGCATCAGTTGATGAACGATCATTTCACCGTGAGTCATGGTATGGCTTCCATCGATATCATCGGTGTGGAGAATGCGGGGCAGCCTCCTTTCAGTAACCGCAGCAAGTTGCCGAAGGCGATGAAGGGACTGAAGAAGGAAGGGTTCAAGATACTGCTGACCCATGATCCGCATCACTGGCGCAGAGAGGTATGGGACAGACCTATCCAGCTGACACTGGCAGGACATACACATGCAGGACAGTTGCAGATAGGCAAGTGGACACCAGCCCGCATGGCATTCAAGGAGTGGGGTGGTGTTTATCGCAAAGGCAGTCAGATGCTGAACGTTTCATCGGGTATTGGCGGCTCCTTCCCGTTCCGATTGGGAGCATGGCCAGAAATGACTGTAATAACGTTAAAAAGAACTTTAAAATGACCTCATGTTGTTAATTATTTTTAAATACTCTCTTAAAACATTAGGTTTTAAATAAATATCTGCTGAAATTTTTGCTGATACGAACAAAAATAGTATCTTTGCACTAGTTTTCGCATATATTTGGGCAAATGGGGGGTGTCGAGACGACTGTACTCCATTTGTTTTTTTATGCCTCCCCAAATATCCCTTTTCTCCTCTCTTTATTTCCAGTGAAATGGAAGAAAGGAAAACTAATCATAAAGTTCCAAGTTTCAAGTTCAAAGTAAAAAGTTCCAAGTAAAATGAAGATTCCAGTAGAAGAACAATATAAATTCGTGAAGTTATCGCTTCCTGATGGTAGCAAGGCTGAAGGTCATGATGTGTTGCTGCATGCCTGCTGTGCGCCTTGTTCGTCAGCGATTGTAGAGTGTATGCTTCGCAACGGCATGAAGCCGACGGTATATTTCAGCAACAGTAACATTTATCCCTTACAGGAGTTTGAAATTCGCAAGCACGAGCTGATGCGCTTCCTGGAAGCGCAGGGGGTTCCGTATGTGGAGGATGAGTATGATCATGAGGAATGGTTGGCTACCATCAAGGGGTTGGAGCTGGAGCCTGAAAGGGGAAGCCGTTGCTCGATGTGTTTCCGGTATCGTTTGACGCATGCGGCTAGGTATGCTCAGGAGCATGGCTTTCATCTGCTTACTACTACCTTGGCTTCTTCGAGATGGAAGAATATCCAGCAGATAGATGCAGCCGGACATCTTGCCGTAGAAGGTTGCCCGGATGTAGAGTGGTGGGATATGAATTGGAGAAAGGGCGGTTTGCAGAATCGCCGTGGAGAATTATTGAAAGAGAATGAATTCTACAACCAATTGTATTGCGGTTGTGAATTCAGCATGAGATAAAGTGTTTTTCTGCGCAGGGATTTTAGGCACGGACTACACAGATTACACGGATTAATGACATTCATGATAAATCCGTGTAATCTGTTTAATCCGTGCCTTTTCTATATTCTAGGCTAGATGCCTATTTAAGAAAGGCCTGTGATTTCACCATTCACCACATCGATACGCTCAGCCTGTGGGCTCTTTGGCAAACCTGGCATACGCATGATAGGACCGGCGATGACTACGATCATTTCTGCACCCATGTTCAGGGTGATGTCGCGAACGTGGAGTTCGAAGCCTTCTGTCGGACCGTAAGCCTTTGCATCGGTAGAGAAACTGTACTGGGTCTTGGCAATACAGATAGGGAACTTCTCTGCACCCAACTTCTTGATCTCGTCAATCATAGCCTTTGCAGAATCGCTCATGGTTACGCTGCCGGCACCATAGAGATTGAACGCAACCTTCTCAATCTTCTCTTCTACAGAATCTTCGTCAGCATAAGTGAAATAGAGAGGAGCAGATGGACGCTCATCGATGGTCTTTACTACGAGTTCTGCCAATTCCATCGCACCCTTGCCACCTTCGGCGAAGGCACTGTTGACAGCGAATCCGCAACCCATCTCCTCACAGTGCTTGCGCAATACCTCAATCTCCTCGTCGGTATCAGTAGCAAACTTGTTGAAAGCGATGACAACGGTCTGACCAAAGCTCTGAAGGTTCTTCACGTGCTTGTCGAGGTTCCAGTAACCAGCTTCCATTCCTGCAACGTTAGGCTGCTTGATATCTTCCAGAGCTACGCCACCGTGCATCTTCAATGCCTGGAGAGTAACAACAAGAACGGTAAGGTCTGGCTGCAAACCAGTCTTGCGGCACTTGATGTTGTAGAACTTCTCTGCGCCGAGATCAGCACCGAATCCTGCCTCAGTGATGGCATAGTCGCCATACTCGAGAGCTGCTGCTGTAGCCATCACAGAGTTACAGCCATGAGCGATGTTGGCGAAAGGACCGCAGTGAACGAAAGCAGGAGTTCCCTCTGTGGTCTGAACCAGGTTTGGCTTCAGGGCATCGAGGAGGAGGGCAACAATACTGCCACCTACACCCATATCCTTGACGGTGAATGGCTTGTCATCCTCAGTGATGCCGAGGAGAATATTGTCGATGCGACGGCGGAGGTCGTCAACACTTGTTGCGAAACACATGATAGCCATGATTTCAGAAGCAGGAGTGATGTCGAATCCTGCCTCTGTCTCGATGCCGTTCTTATCGCCGATACCGGTGATGATGCGACGGAGACCACGGTCGTTGACGTCCATTACTCGGCGCCAGAGAATCTTCTTGAGCTTGAATCCCTCTGCCTCGTGCTGGAAACGGTAGTTGTCCAGGAGGGCAGCAATCATGTTGTTGGCCTCTGTGATGGCATGGAAGTCGCCAGTGAAATGGAGGTTGATCTTATCCATAGGCAATACCTGTGCATAACCGCCACCGGCAGCACCACCCTTCATGCCGAAGCAAGGACCGAGAGAAGGCTCGCGCAATGCAACAACTGCCTTCTTGCCAATCTTCTGCATACCGAGGGCGAGACCCACGGATACGGTGGTCTTTCCATTACCAGCCTTGGTAGGACTGATAGCGGTAACGAGGATAAGATGATGGTTCTTAAACTTGTTTCTGTCAATTTTGTCCGTAGTAATCTTAGCGATGTAACGGCCGTAGTTTTCTACTTGGTCTTCATGGATTCCAAGTTCTGCTGCAACCTCATTGATGGGGCGCAATTTTACTGATTTAGCTATTTCAATATCTGTCAACATAAAAAATGTATTTGTATTTTGCTGCAAAGGTACGCAAAAGTATTCACATAATGGCAAATCAATGTATAAAAAAACAAAAAGTGGGGGAGAAGGAGTTTATTATATACTAAAAAAGGAGTTTTAATATAAACGAAAAAAGAGGCAGATTCACATCTACCTCTTTTTTGCAATCTAACTAACTTTCTATTCTCCAATAGAAATACTACATTTTAAACTATATGTGTTAATTTTCCACAGTCAGCCTGTGGCTGACCAAACCTATGAACTTATCTTTTTATTTTCTAACGTAGAGCTTAAAGCCCTTGACGCTGCCCGGTGCACCCTGCTCGGCACGTGGCAAGTACTCGAAAGCTGAAATGGTAACCTCCTTACCCATATCCACGATTCCCAGATGTGGGAAGTTGGCGCCCTTCTCGGTCTGCCAATAGGTGCTCTCCTGGAGGTCGAACATCTTGTCGAGAGTTGAGTTACCCTTCTCGCTGTCTGCGTAGTAAGCCACCCAGTTGTTGCGGTCGATGCGGTTGCCCTGTGCATCCTGGAGATAAAACTCGGCGATGGCAATCTGGCTGTCGCCACTCTGGCTGCTCTCTGCCTGGATGGCGAAGTAGCGACCGGTTACAGGCTTGTCGAGCTTGATGGTCTGCCAGCCGTTACCAGCCTTGAACTCGCCCTTCAATACAGGAGTCTCTGAATTGAGATCCATGCGATGACCAGGCTCGTTGTGCTTGTTGCTCTTTTCGAGATTCAGCTTGTCGAGCTCCGGATGATCCTGGCAGAAGGCGGTAGGAGCCACGGTAGAACCTGGCTTGTCTGCTTCACCCTTAGGACCTACAACGTCGAGAACAATCACCTCGTTCTTGCCCTTCTTCAACCAGCAACCCGGGAGATAGAGGGTCTGCTGAGGACCAATCTGCCAGAAGCGGCCGAGGGCATGACCGTTTACGTAAACCTGACCCTTGCCGAATGCCTCCATATTAATAAAGGTGTCGCCCACCTTCTTCAGGTTGAAGTAGCCGCGATAGTAACCTGCCTTGGTCTGGAGACCACGCATCTTGTTGGTTGGCATGGCGAGTGCCTTCACTGCCGTCTGGTAATCATCAGCGATGCTGCTGTTGTTCCATCGGGTAGGGGTGAGGGCAAGTTCGCAATCCTCCTTCTGAGTAGTGAGGGTTACGTTGCCGATGATACCCTTGTAGTCTTTGATGGCATGACCGAAGTTGATTCTTCCCATACCTTCTACCACGATGGTGAGCTGTGCACCCTGTGGCATGGCTGGCAATTCGAGTGATTTCTCATTCTTCACACGGTCTATCTTGCCAACATATTTTCCGTTCACATATACCTGGGCAAAGTCGTGGAACTCGCCGGTCAGGGTTGATGTACTTTCGATGGCTGGAACGGTAGTCTCGTAAACCATGGTGCCCCATCCCATGTCCATATCCTCGAAGCATTGAGGAGCATGGGTTTCCTTCGCCTTTCCGATACCGTAGCTCAGAGGCTTGTACTCGGTAAACTTGAATTCTGGCACCTTGATGATCTGCATCGGAGCCTTAGGCACGGCTGGCAACTTCTTGCCGTCGTTGTATTTCGCCATCATCTTCTGCAGTTCGTAGAACTTAGGAGTAGCCAATCCCCATTCGTTGATAGGGGCATCGTAATCGTAGCTGGTTACGTCTGGCTGGAAACCTGGAGAGTTGGCACCTGCCCAATGGCCGAAGCTGGTTCCGCCGTGGGTCATATAGAGAGAGAAGCTGATGCCTTTGCTCAGCATCTCGTCCATTCCTTCTACCATATCCTTGGCAGGACGGGTCTCGTGGCGGGCTCCCCACTTGTCGAACCAGCCGCTCCAGAACTCAGAGCACATCTTTGGGGCGTTAGGACGAACCTCGCCGAGACGCTTAAACTGCTGGTCGATGTTGGCACCTGTACCGAAGTTCATGGTCCAGGTAAGGTCATCGAGACCATTGTTCAGGAAGTTGGATGACCAGTCGCACTGGAAGAGGCTCACCTTGTCGAAGCCACTCTTGCGAACGATGTCACGGATAGCACTTACGTATGGCTTGTCCTTTCCGTAAGAACCATATTCATTCTCCACCTGAACCATGATGATAGGGCCACCATTCTGGATAGTGAGTGGAGCCAGCTGCTTGCCTACTTCCTTCTCGAATATTTCTACACGCTGCATGAAGTAAGGGTCCTGCTCACGAAGCCGGATGTCCTTCTTCTTGAGGAGCCACCAAGGCAGACCGCCCATTTCCCATTCAGCACAAACGTATGGACCCGGGCGAACGATGACATACATGCCGTTCTTCTGGGCGAGGCGGCAGAAAGCAGCCACATCGTTGTTGCCTGTGAAGTCGAATTTGCCTTCCTCCTGCTCATGGATATTCCAGAACACATAGAGGCAGACGGTATTCATGCCAAGAGCCTTGCACATCTTGATGCGATGCTCCCAGTAGGCACGAGGAATACGAGGGTAGTGCAACTCGGCAGCCTTAACCACGAAAGGTTTGCCATTGAGAAGGAATGTCTTGTCGCCGGTAGTGAAGGTGCCACCTTTCTGTGCAGCCATCATCTGAGCCGGTGCCAGTGCCAATAGCGAGGCAAAGGCTAATGTCTTGATTGTATGATTCCAATTCATGTTCATGTATTGTTATTCTATGATGATCTTTACATTGTTATTTGTTTCATTTCGACTGCAAAGGTATGCATTATTTATCAAACAGAAGGGTATAAAATATTATTTAATGGGGACAAATCGATAAAACCCCCTTATTTGCTCATTTTTCCCAGTCATTTGAATGAACATTTGTTACCTTTGCACATTCAATATCTTTTGTGCAGAAACTGTACTCATAAATGATGATTTTAGTGTAAAGAGGATAAAATCTTTGTGATTTCTGCTTGGATTTCGTTTTTTTGTAGTACCTTTGCATCGAAATTATCGATAGCCGGATTTTATATAATATATAAAAGGTATAAGGATTCAGCTGATAACAAGAAACAGTGTGTACAAAATATATAATTAATTATTAACTTATTAAGGATATCAAAATGATGAAAACAGAATGGAGAGGTTTCAAGGGAAACTTGTGGCAGAGTGAGGTGAATCTTCGCGATTTCATCCAGCACAACTATACTAGCTACGATGGCGACGAGTCGTTCCTGGCAGAACCTACTCAGGCTACCAATACCCTTTGGGGTATGTTGAAGGAGCTCCAGAAGGAAGAGCGTGCCAAGGGTGGTGTGCTCGATATGGAGACCGAGGTGGTTTCAGGATTGACAGCTTATGGTGCTGCCTACATCGGCGAGGGTACTAAGGAGTTGGAGAAGGTGGTTGGTCTGCAGACCGACAAGCCTTTGAAGCGTGCCTTCATGCCATACGGTGGTATCAAGATGGCAGAGCAGGCTTGTACTACATACGGCTACCAGCCATCAGAGAAGCTGCACGAGATTTTCCACAAGTATTGCAAAACTCATAATGACGGCGTGTTTGATGCTTATACTCCTGAGATGAAACTCGTGCGCCATAACCACATTCTTACTGGTCTTCCTGATACATACGGTCGTGGCCGTATCGTGGGTGATTACCGTCGTGTTGCTCTTTATGGTATCGATTTCCTTATCAAGGAGAAGCAGAACGACCTCGCTAACATGGGCGACCGTGAGATGATCGACGACGTTATCCGTCTTCGTGAAGAGGTTGCTATGCAGATCAAGGCGCTCAAGGGCTTGAAGGAGATGGCTCAGTTGTATGGTTACGACATCTCTCAGCCTGCTAAGAACGCTCGTGAGGCTGTTCAGTGGTTGTACTTCGGTTACCTCGGAGCAGTGAAGACTCAGAATGGTGCTGCGATGTCTGTAGGTCGTATCTCTACCTTCCTCGATATCTATATCCAGCGCGACTTGAACGAGGGTACTCTTACCGAGGATGAGGCTCAGGAGCTCATCGACCACTTGGTCATGAAGTTCCGTATGGTGAAGTTCGCCCGTATCCCTTCTTACAACGAGCTCTTCACTGGTGACCCTGTATGGGCTACTCTCGAAGTAGGTGGTATGGGTCAGGATGGCCGCTCAATGGTTACCAAGAACGACTTCCGTTTCCTCCACACATTGGAGAACATGGGTCCTTCACCAGAGCCAAACTTGACCGTACTCTATAGCTCTCGCTTGCCAAAGGCATTTAAGCACTACGCTTCTCTGATTTCTGTCAAGACAAGCTCTATCCAGTATGAGAACGACGATGTAATGCGCCCAGTTTGGGGTGACGACTATAGCATCTGCTGCTGTGTATCTGCTACACAGACAGGTAAGGAAATGCAGTTCTTCGGAGCCCGTGCCAACTTGGCTAAGTGCTTGACCTACGCAGTTTCTGGCGGTGTTGACTCAAAGACACGCGAGCAGTGCGGTCCTAAGTATCGCGCCGTAGAGGGTGATGTATTGACATACGAGGAGTTCATGCCACGTTTCATGGATATGATGGACTGGTTGGCTGGCGTTTATGTGAAGACATTGAACCTCATCCACTACATGCACGACAAGTACTTCTACGAGGCAGCAGAGTTGGCGCTCATCGACACAGATGTTCGTCGTACTTTCGCTACAGGTATCGCGGGTTTCAGCCACGTAGTTGACTCTATCTCTGCTATCAAGTATGCCAAGGTTAACATCATCCGTGATGAGACCGGTTTCCCTCTCAGTTTCAAGACCGAGGGTGACTTCCCACGTTATGGTAACGATGATGAGCGTGCTGATGAGATTGCAGTATGGTTGCTCAAGACCTTTATGAACATGATCAAGAAGCATCATACATACCGCAATTCTGAGCCAACTACATCTATCCTGACTATCACATCAAATGTAGTATACGGTAAGTACACCAGCAACATGCCTGATGGTCGTCCAGCCGGTGCTCCTTTGGCTCCAGGTGCTAACCCATCTTACGGTGCAGAGAAGAACGGTCTTTTGGCTTCATTGAACTCAGTAGCTAAGTTGCCATACGAGTATGCTCTCGATGGTATCTCTAATACTCAGACCATCAGCCCTGGTGCTCTCGGTCACAACGATGAGGAGCGTGCCCAGACATTGGTAGGTGTATTGGATGGTTACTTCAACCAGGGTTCTCACCACCTGAACGTGAACGTATTCGGAATCGACAAGCTCAAGGATGCGATGGAGCACCCAGAGAAGGAAGAATACCAGAACTTCACCATCCGTGTAAGTGGTTACGCTGTTAAGTTCATCGACTTGACACGCGAGCAGCAGCTCGACGTAATCGCTCGTCAGGCTCACGAGAGACTCTAAGGAAGTGAAGAATGAAGAGGGAAGATTGAAGAATCCTCTTGTCTCTTTGTAACATATAGATTGCCCGCTAGATTTTCTTTCCGAGGATATTTAGCGGGCAATTTAGCTTATTTAACTGCAAAATAGAGCTTTGTATTGAATATTTTGCTATCTTTGCAGTATGAAATTGAATATAGAACAAAAAACAACTCTTTGGAGTGAAGGAGGAAAGTTTTGCCTGGATTTAGCCAAACTGATATTTGGTGGTATCATCTTGGCAAGTATTATGAAAAAGGATATAGATACAGGGAAACTTTTAGTATTTGGTGCTCTAATAACAATGTTTCTAGCTGTATGTGGATTCTTTTTAATATTAATGTCTAAAGATAAAAATAAGAAAGGAAAATAAATATGGAACTATTGGTATTTATGGGATTTTTTGCTTTGCTTGCAGGTGGGTTTACCCTATGGGCATATATTGATTATCGTAAAATGCAGGCTTAAGTGGGCTTCTTGTTTTTAATCATTTCTAAAAAGATAAAATAATTATGGATTTAGTTGATTTTTTGGGTGTCGTCACTGCTCTTATAGTCGTTCCTGGGCTTGCTTTTATTCTTTGGGATAATTACCAAGAGAGGAAAGCTGCATGAAAGGTTTTGTTCACAGCATAGAGAGCTTTGGTTCTGTTGATGGACCAGGCATCCGATTTTTGATTTTTCTGCAGGGTTGTCCGATGCGCTGCCAGTTCTGCCACAATCCGGATTCCTGGAAGACGGGGGTAGGAGAAGAGTGGACTGCCGATGACCTGCTGGACAAGGCAGAGCGATTCAAGAGTTATTGGGGAGATAATGGAGGAATTACCGTGAGCGGTGGCGAGGCATTGATGCAGATAGACTTTCTCATCGAACTCTTCGAGAAAGCCCATCAGCGTGGCATCAATACCTGTCTTGATACCTCGGCTCAACCCTTTCATAGAGAAGGGAAAAACTTCGAGAAATTTGAGCGTCTGATGACCGTCACTGATACTGTTCTTCTTGATATCAAGCATATCAATGATGAAGAGCATCGTATACTCACGCTTCAGTCCAATAAGAATATACTGGATTGTGCCCGCTATCTGAGCGAGATCCACAAGCCGGTATGGATTCGTCACGTCCTCATTCCAGGTATCACCGACAAGGATGAATACCTGGAAGAATTGCGCGACTTCCTCTCTACGCTCTCTAATATAGAGCGTATTGATGTATTGCCTTATCATACGATGGGCATCTACAAGTATGAAAAATTGGGTATACCTTACCCGTTGTCAGGGATAGAACCTCCTACAAGTGACCGTGTGGCTCATGCCAACGACATCTTGCAGAAGGCTATATCTTAATTTCTGCTGAGATTCCTGAGATGAGATTCTATTGAACTGGTGAGTCGGGCTTTGATCACCGGTTTGGTGATATAGTCGTTGACTCCCAGTTCATAGCATTCATCGATGTTGTCCTTGTTGTTTAACAGGGAGACAACGATGATGACCATCTCGTTCTTACTATATTTTTTTCTGACGTGATCTATCACGTCCCATCCATTCACACGAGGCATCATCAAGTCTAGCAAGATGATGTCTGGTGTGCATGAATCAATGATGTCGATGGCTTCCTGACCACCTTCTGCAATTTTCACATCCAGATCAAAATCCTTGATCATTTCTCCGAGAGTCTGGATATTCTCAGGGATATCGTCAACGATCAGCACTTTATATTTGTTCATAATCATTTACTTTTTCTTTGGATTTTCTTTTATTGTACAGTTAGGTCTTGGACGTCGCTGCTCTAAGCTTTTCTTGCCTTGTGTACTCCGTATATGTCGCACATGAAGCCTTTGGCTGAGAGCAACTTGTTCATATTGATGTTATCGAATATCTTGTGATGTGTACCTATCACCACGATATCGTAGACTTTATCCAGTACTTTAGCGTCATCCTCTACATGGATGCCGTATTCATTCTTCACTTCCTCTTTGTCTACCAGCGGGTCGTAAAGGGTAGTTTTGTATCCTGTTCCCACCAGGTTGATGTAGAGGTCAGCCACCTTGGTGTTTCTGATGTCATCGCTGTCAGGTTTGAACGAGAAGCCCAGGATGAGCACTTTGGTCTCTGGAGCCTTGAACTTTCTGAAGTCGCATGCACTCTTGATCTTGCCTGCCATCCAGACCGCCATCTGCTCGTTCACTTCGCGTGCCGTAGAGAGGAGCGAAGGAACCACGTCCACCTCCTGTGCCTTGTTGATGAGATAGTACGGATCTACAGCGATACAGTGACCGCCAACAAGTCCTGGGATAGCAGGAACGAAGTTCCATTTTGTGCTGGCTGCTTCCGTCACATCCTTGATGCTGATGTTCATCTTGTCGAAGATTTTTTCCATCTCGTTGAAGAATGCTATCTGAACATCTCGCTGGCAGTTCTCCATCAGCTTGCAGGCTTCGGCTATTTTGATGCTCTTCGCCTTGTGAGTGCCATGTGTGAGAACCGAGCTGTAGAGGTTGTCGATGATTTCTGCCGCTTCGGGTGTAGAACCACTGGTCACCTTTACGATGTTCTCTATGGTGTGGACGGTATCTCCCGGGTTGATTCTTTCAGGTGAGAAACCTACGAAGAAGTTATCGTTCAGCTTGAGTCCCGATGTTGATGCCAGCAACGGAGCGCATACTTCTTCTGTCAGTCCGGGATAGACTGTAGATTCATATACCACGATGTCTCCCGGTTTCAGGATTTTGCCTACTGCTGTAGTTGCATTTCTGACACAGCTGATATCAGGTTTGTTCGACTTGTTTACCGGTGTCGGTACAGCTATGATGTATACATTGCAGCCTTTCAAGTCGCTGATGTCACAGGTCAGCTTTAGTCCCCTTTCGAGAGCTTTAGACAGCATTCTGTCTTCCGCTCCCTGTTTCCTGGCTAATTTAGCTACCTTGGCAGCATTGATGTCGTAACCCCAAGTATCGTATTTCTTTGAGAATAAGCATGCAAGCGGTGTACCTACATAGCCTAGTCCAATCACGCCTATCTTAAACTCAAAAGATTTGTTATTCATATACTATATATATTAAATTTGTATTATTGTTTATTCATTCTTTACATTCCCTCCAGCTGAGCGTATCGGGAAGTTTTCTCCGGATTCCATGCATCGGCATACGAGCGATGGAAGAAGAGTTCCTGCAGATGGGCTGAAAGTCGTGCGATACGCAGGAAGTAACCTGTATACGGCGACATCAGCGGCAAGAATCGGTAGAGGAACATTTCCTCTTTTCTTCTCTCTGTCACCATCATCACCAGCAGGAAGGCGAATTGGGAGAAGCATACTCGGATGAAGTAGCCCAGCGCCAATATCTCTACGATGTGGTTATTGAAGGTGATGGCGAGTTTCACGATATACCACAACCACAGGAAGTTGAGGAAGCAGTCGTACGTTACGCTCTCCATGTTGGAGATCCAGTTCAATATAGACCAGTTCTTGGTTGGCAGCAGGATGTCGCGGTGTTTGCGCAAGCGGAATCTTACGAGCGAACGCGACCATCTGATACGCTGGTGATACAGTTTATACCATTGCGTCGGCACGTTGGTCATGCAGATGGCATCTTCTGCGAATTTCACCTTGTATCCTGCCTTTCTTATCTTTTGTGTGAGGTCACCATCCAGTCCTGGTCCGATGTCCCAGAATCCTACCTCTTTCAGTGTTGCTCTATCAAAGGCGCCGAAGGCACCCGATATGATGTGGTAGATGCCCAGCTCGCTCGTCACGATTCGTCCCACCTGTATGCGTTTCAGGTATTCGAACGCCTGCAGCGATGAGCAGATAGTGTCCTTGTTGTTGCGTACCTTCACGCATCCGCCCACACCCTTTACCATACCGTCGATGTAGAAGGGGAGGAGAATCTTCTCCAGCGCATCACGGTCCAGTGATGAGTCGGCATCCAGGCAGACGATGTATTTTCCTTTAGCCATCTGTGCACCATAGTTGCTTGCCGCAGCCTTACCTCCTCGGTCTTCCAGTCTCAGATAATGGGTGATGTAACCAGCCCGATAGAGGTCGGTGCATATCAGTTTGGTGTAGTCATCGCTGCCGTCGTCTACCACTATGATTTCATAGTTTCTGTAGGTCTGTTCGGCGAGCGAGTTCACCATCTTGAATATATGGCTTCCCTCATTCTTTCCCGGTACGAGTATCGAAACGAGCGGATTCTCTCTGTAGAGATAGAATCTTGCCACTTCCTTTTCCTTTTCTATCTTGTTCTTATTGGTCAGTCGGTTGAATATTACCAGATATTCCAGCAGGTAATATCTCGGCATCTCAATGAAGAACAGAAACCAGTAGGTACTCAGGATGCTGCTCAGTGAGAGTGTACTCAACCAGTCCATGAAGTGGTTCAGAGTTTCTACGATTTCAAACATACCTACTCATCTCCTTTCTTTACTAGTTGTTTCTTATCTCAATATCGTGAGCGCCAGTATGGCTAGCAGTATCAGTATACCGGCAATGGTAATCAGCACGGCTACCAGCTGCTTGTATAGCTTGACGCGCTTCATGATCTTGTCGTTCTCATCTTCCTTCGGCTTTATTTCCAGTGGGGTCTCTGCGGTCTTGTTTTCTTCTTCTTCGGTCATTTTTGCCTCCGAATAACCGCAGTAGTCGTCTGGAGTCAGCTCTACGTAGTTCATCTTGTTGAAGAATTCCTCGTAGTTGCCGGTCACCTCCTTGGTCTTGGTATCGAGAACGCAGCATATCAGCTCGTCCGGTTCTATCTTGTCGGCCACCTTTCTGATAGCCTTTGACATCTGCTTGCTCAGTTCATGCTGTGCATCCTCTACGGTAATGTCGCTGAATACGGAATACGTGATGTAGAAGATGTTGTTGTTGTACGACACCTTGTGGTTGGAGAAGAGGCGGCAGAAGCTGGCTTGCAGACTGTCCTTAATCTTCACCGTGTCCTGTTCGGCATTCAGTATCCATATCTTTCCTACCAGTACTGATACCTGTTCCTTGCGGAAGGTCTCTATCAGGAGTCGGCGCAGGCGGTTTACCAGCAGCTGATAATCCATGAAGTTGTCATAGAGGTTGGCCATGTTGTTGAATATGAGGCTGTCCTGTGTCAGGGCGCGCACACCTTCCTCTGTTATCTCATAGTCTTCTACGTCTCGTGGCACCAGTGCATTCACCGGGAAGGTACTCTCGCAGTAGCAGCAGGTAGCCTTGGTCAGTGGCGTTGTGAACGAGTTCTCACAGTCGTTGCAGGTATATACCACTGCAGGTCGGTCATAGTCTACACCGATGTGGCGCAGTTTCTTATGACATTTCGGACAGATCAGCACACCGCCTACGTTGTACGTATTCTCCGGTGAGACGTTGGCGCAGCTGAAGTGGTGGATGATGTTCTGAATCTTCAGGTTGGAACTTCCACACTTCGGGCAGCACTCTGTATACAACAGGTGCGAGTGGTTGCACTTCGGGCAGAGGTGTTCCTTGATGAGGAAGCGGTGCATCTTGAGTACACCATATTCCACCATTGTATCCTTGAACATGAACATCTCGTTGAGATGGAACAGACCCATACTGTGATAGTGCTCAAAAATAGGGTTGATGTATCCCAGCGATGATTTCTCCAGGAGTCGGTGTCCCATGATTCTCTGGTCGCGTGATAGGAGATATCGCAGAATGTTGGCAAAGAGCTGGTTCGGCTGTGTAGGTCTTGCAGTTTCCTGCTTGATGCCGTACTTCTTTTTTGCCATCTTGATTCGGTCGATAATCTCGTAAACTTTCTCATTGCTCATGTCGCTGACGTATGCGTCTACGATATAGTCAGTGATCTGTTCCTTTCCCGATACCGCCGTATTGACGAATAACGGCTTATAGCTACATTTATACGATAGGATAGGACTGGCTCCAAACAGGATTGCATGGAACGCACGTTCACTCGTCGTATTGATGTATATGCAGTCGAAGTAGTCAGACTGGATATCTGGTGTTGAGTCGATATCGATGTAGGTATCGATGGTCAGCACCATGTCTCCTCTTTTGTTTCTTCTTAGTCCAATCATTTCTTCACGTTGTCTTTGTTTTGGTCAGGTGTGACGAGCTTTGAACTTCTCATCACATTTTGATTCTTCTCCACTGGGATGGTATACATCGGCAGTGGCTTAGGGTCTAACATCGCACTGATCTTGTTCACCCTGATTCTCACCGGCAGTTTGTTGCTCATCACCCAAGCCGGCACTTGCTGGTTGGGTTTGAAGGTGAATACTGCCACTACGGCATTTGCATCGTGCGAGAAGTTGCTCTGCAGGTGCTTTGGAATTTCCTCCACTCTCAGACCCACCATCTGCAGCTTAGCCTTCAGTACCAGGTCCTTGTTCACGATGACGTCAGCATCGTCAGGACTTTCCATATACTTGATTTTCTCACTAGGCACGTATGTGATGATGCCCAGGTGGCATGCTGCATAGTCGGTATGCTGGATGGTGAGCACTTCATCGCTCTTGAACACCAGTGTCTTGTCGCTCACGTTCACCTTTGTGACGTAGGCATCGGCAGGCGCACAGCAGTAGTGTATCAGACCGTGGTTGTAGATGCTGGAATTGCTGGAGTATGGCATGTCAGCACCCGCCATGCCTGCACCTCTTCTGCTCATGAAGTTATAGGTGGTGTTCTTGGCTTGTGAGTAGATGGTCACCTTGTTCATCTGCTTTCTTATTTCTTCCTCCACCTCGGCAATCTCAGCATCCAGCTGGTTGCGCTTGGTATTGTTGGTCAGTCCGTAGTAGATGTCCGAGCTTTCCGAAGCTTTCTGTTTCTTCAGTTCAGCCAGTCGGGTGCGCAGTACCGGAATCTCTTCTCTAGCCAGTTTGGCCTGCACATCCATATCGTGGGTTTCCTTTACCGCCGACGGAATGATATTGGGGTCGTATTGGGTTACGATATTTCCCAGCAGTACGTAGGAGTAGAGCGTATCACCTTTGTGTACTATTTCTCCCACCTCCTTGTTTACCTTCAGAATGTAGATGTCGTCAACCGCACAGATATGGTTTTCATCGAGTGTTACATATCCGTCATAGATGGCCCAGATCATTCGGGTAACGATATAGTATGCTGTCAGTACGATGATGAGGAGGAAGATCAGCGCGAATATAATCTGCTGTCTAGCCAAGCGGTGGCTTTGCGATTTCAGCAAGTCGGCCATCGCCTGTTCCTGTGGCGTGCTGTCATATTGAAACTCATTCATAGTTCGATCTCGTTGAATATATTGTTGTTGTTATAGATGCTTACTGCCTTCTCTATATTGATGATGGCGAGTCCGCGGTTCAACATCAGCTTGTACATTCTTTCCATGCTTTCCAGGAGTCCGGTATATTCTTCCATTCTCATCAGGTAGTTGTACCCGTTTTTCTGGTTTTTATATGCGAACCGTCGCATGTCGATGTATTTTCCTGTCTGCTGTATGTGGTAAGCCTCAGTGGCTATAGCCTGGTTGAGGTTTTCTATCTTTTTCAGCAGGATGCCTACCGACTGTCTGATTTCCTTCACGTCGGTGCTTCTGCTGTTCATGATAATCGCTTTCTGTGTCTCCAGTGCCTTTCTCTTTCTTGGGTTTTCGTTGTAGATTGGCACGGTGAATCTGATTCCTACATCACCATTGTGCGAGAACTTGTCGTTGCTCTGCCAGTAGGTTGACCATCTGGCGAATGGGGTGAGTCGGGTAGTGCTGAGATAGTTGTTCAGCTTGCTTTCGTTGTTGGCTATCTCCAGCTTTGTCATTACGATTCTTGCATCCAGGCTTTCCTTGTCTACGTGTTCCCAGAGGGCTGTGGTGTCTACCACCACGCGGGTAGGCTTGATGCGGTAAATCGGTTTGTTGGTGATGTCTCTGTCGGAGCAGAGGATGGAGATGTCGTATTCCGCCTCCAGCTTGTCGTTCATCACCTTGAGCATCTTGTCGTTGCTTATTCGGTCTTTCTCCAGCATATACTGGTAAGCCTCGTTCATGATGTCGAGGTTGTCCAGCTTGTGTGCTATGACGGTACCGATATAGAAGTTATATTGTTCGGTCAGCTCATCTGCTGCCTTTTCATAGATGTCTGCAGTCTGTCTCTTTTTGTCTTGTAGACGTGAGAGTTCGTTAGCTAGGGCCACTTTGTTTCTCTTTTCCTTTCCCTGGTAGAACTTGCTGTTGATGATGTTCCATCCCAGTTCGGCCTGTACTTTGGCTTTGTACTTGGAGACCTGTTCAGCATCGTCGTTGTCGGCATCGAAGTATGCGTCTGGTCTGGCGTATATCTGACCGGTTACTTCCAGTCCGTTATGTCTGTTGATAGCCAACTGTTCGTATGCAGTTTTAGCCCAGTATAATGAGTCAGTGGTTTTAATGTCAGCAGTATGTTGTTTGTTGAGTCCCAGTTCGATGACTGGTGATTTCACCCAGATTGGGTTATTGATGAGTGTGTCGAGTTGTGCAAAGCGTTGGTTGAAGTGTCTCAATACGTTTTCGTTCTTCAGATTTTCGTAGACGAGCATTTTAGGGCTGAAACTCTTCTGCTGTTGTTTGCCTTGAGTTTGTGCCCATCCTTGCTGTCCTCCGATCATCGTCAGAAGAACCGTTGTTGTATATAGTATAAATTTACGCTTCATCTTTTTTCTTATTTAAACACGATGAATGCAGCTGCAAGCTGTTGCAGCTGCATTCACTATGTTCTTATGATTATTTCTTGTTGCCTTGTTATAATATGTCAATTAGCTTACTTGTCGTAAGATACCTCTGGGGCTGCGTTGTGCAACTTAAATACCTGTAAACGGCTTTGACCAAAGGCAACGTAAATATAGCCATTGTATTCTACCACATAGTTGGCAGATTTTACAACATCCTTATGTGCTACAACATTATGGGTTTCCTTGTCAAGAATTACCAAGCCATATCCACCATAAGCTATATATACATATTTCTTACCCACATAACAGCCATTTGCGTATGCTTTGTATTTTCCGTACTTTTCGCTGTCTTGGTTTGTAATGGTTGGACTAGGCATCTGATAGTGCCACAGTTCATTACCATTCATGTCGTAAACATACATTCCTGCAGCACCACGACATACATAAATCTTGTTGTCGTCAACAGCAATCACGTTCTTGCCATTATTTGGTTCGATAGTGCTTATGCTGAAATGTGCTGTCGGATTACTCAAATCCTCTGTATTTTGGTCGAATACTTCAATAGTAGCAGGTATCGCTTCCTCAGTATCTGGTTTGCCATCTGCTTTAGTTGCTGGCTCTCTGTCCAGATAGAGTGTTACAATCTTACCATCACTGATGTCTACGTGCTTAGCCTTGCCAGGCTTTGAAATTTTGTCAACTTCATTATAGGTATCTGCATCATATATGATGTATCCCTTTGTCGTCATGACAATCAGATGATTGGTTGCGTCATTATAAGCAACGCAATTCTCATCATATCCTTTGTACTCTCCTGTTGCAGGATTCATCTGAATGAAATTTAATGGCTGCTGATAAATAACCTTTTTCTTTCCATTTTCATCCTCTTCTTCAGTTGTTATTGCCTTAGACTCTGTAGCCAACAAACCTTTATTCAGCACAGGTATGTATGCGAACATAGCTCCCTTTTTATTAGAACTGCCAGGCATGTATACCATTCTTTCATTTGATGGCTTGAGCTTGACAGCCAACAAGTGGTTGAAGTCAAGGTCTTCACCTTCATCGTAGAGATATTGCTCCAGAGTTACTTTACTATTGGCATCTACAGGCTTAAATACTTCCACGCATGCTCCATGTCCGTCTCCTCGTGTATGGTATGACAAATACATGTGACCATTCAAAGGCTGTATGCATGTAGCAGAGATGTTATGTTTATGTTGGTCATAATCTAAGCTAGAGATAACTTCCAGATAAGGTTTCGGATCTGGATCAGGCTTTGTGTCTGATGTATTGTCATTGTAACCAGCTGAGTAGCACTCTGACTTTTTAATCGTGAAGTCTTTAGCTTCATCCTTATCTGTTGGTACTATAGTACCCGCTGCACTCCAATCGATGTATGTGTTCTGTTCTGTTACCTTTGTGTTAGTATCATTGTTTGAATAGAAACCATCTGTTACGTCCATGAGCAAGACTGCTCCCTGTCCGGAAGTAGTGAATACTTTGCATTCAATACTTTTCTTTGACTTTTCCCAGTTGTTGTTATCTACTGATTCAACTATAATTTTTCCAGGTGCATTATAGATAACCTTATTACATTTGATCAGTGCGACTCCAGCTTCGCCAAAATCTACAGAACCCAAACCATTATTTTGATTTGTATATGTGCCAGATATGTCAAGTACACCTTGGTTAATCAAATGTATTTTTGCATTTGAATCTTGCTTAAGATTTGGGGTACTGAAGTGTCTTGTATATACATTGACATTATTTGTCAGATAGACATCATTGCTAACATCCAGCGAACATCCAGAATGCAATTCAGTACTTCCATCCATTTTTAAATTCTGTGTCTCCAGTTTCCCGTTGATCCATGCTTTAGATGAATTTGTAAGATACAACTCGTTTGTTGTCACGTCACCCGTACAAACAAATTCGGCTTGGTTACTGCTGCAACTTACCTTGTTTGCTGATACATTACCTTCAATTTTAACTTTTGCATCATTTTGGATATCTAATGTCTTTCCTACGATATTTATATTTTCGTTGTTGTTCTCTGCATTTCCATAATAGTTGAAGGTGTTTTTTATTATGTATGAATTTTCAGATGTTGGAAAGACAATCTTTCCCCAACAGTCAATTTGATTGTTGCAGAATGGTTCATTGGAATTTCGTGCAACCAATGTACCTGATTTCATGACAATAATATGCGTGTCAGAAAAGTATGCAGTTGCATTATTGTATGTGAACTTTCCTTTCACGTATATAGTCATGCCTTGAAGGTTATAATTATTCGCATCAAAATCCCCTTCTACAAAGTAGTTTCCACTATGGGCATTCCAAGGTTCTGTTATTGATCTGATGTCTTTTACATCGCTTGGAATAGTTGGCTCGTTTTCACTTGCTCTTGTCTTAAGACTAAATAGTCTTGCTCCTGATGTTGTAGAATTTGCATTCTTGAAGTTGGTTACTCTTGATGCCAATACCGTTGGGTCTGTAATAGACTTTACTGCCGATCCAACGATAGTTGTAGGGGTCTCATCCTTTGGCGTAGGAGAGTCTATATTATTGCTATCACTACAAGAAGCGAGGAGCATAGCTGCGAAACTAAAAGTAGCAAGCTTTATATTTATAGCTTTCATGTTATTCTTATATTATTCGTTAATACTTTAGTCACTTTTTGCGCATACCTTATAGTTTTATAGCTAGTTAATTTAGCCTTTATAAGGTTTGTCCTCCCTCACTCTAGCATGAGAGTGGGGGAGAACAAGTATTTATATGATTGTATTTTCTGATTACTTTGTCTTTGTAACTTTGAATACCTGTACACGGTTCTGACCATATGCAACGTAGACATACTCTTCGCCATTTACATTTTCAACGGCAACATAGTTTGCAGAACCACAGTCGTCATTCTTGTAAGCATTTGCCTTACGATGGCAGACTGTTTTACCTGTTTCTTTGTCAAGAACAACCAGACCGTATCCGCCACATGCTACATAGATGTATTCACTGCCAATAGCGATACCATTTGCACGCCCCTTGACTTTACCTGTCAATTCTGTCTTCTCAGGTTTTGTAAATGTAGGGCATGTAAAGAAGTTGTCGTTTACCTGACCGTTAGAAGAAATCTTAGCAACACCATTTACGCCTTTACATACGTATATGTCACTGCTAGTTTCTTCAACTGCCATTACTGCCTTATTGCCCTTAGGAACAACTGCGCCAACTTTGTAAGTAACAGGTGTCTCCAATTCGTTATTATCGTAAACATTCACGTTACCGTCTACATCCAAGGTGTAGAGCTTGTTATTTGCTGTTACAACATGCTTTCCTTCTGCACCTGCCTTGCTCCAGAAACTGAAGTCCTTGGCGAATGAGGTAAGACCTTTAGTTGTTGCTACTACGTGCTCGCCATTGAATTCTGCGACACAGTTAGCATCCATCTTGGTCTTGTTGTCGATAGCGTAAAGTTTCACTTCATCGCCAAGGTTACCTCCATTGAGGTCTATTTTGCCTAAGAATGCACCTGCTGACTTTTTACCGCTACCTGCCAGATAGAGGCTGTTACCATCTACGATAAGATGGTTGTAGTCGCAGTTTTCTGCAGCCTTGTTAGCATCTACTTTCAATTGGTTGCCAGTCATTGAAAGAACCTCAATGTTGCCACCAAAAATCTTGTCGCCATAAGTGTGATATGATACATAGAGCTTGTTGTTTGCATATTGGATACATGTAGCAGACTGACCACCAGCTGATTCCTCAGATGCAATCAAGTCAAGCTTAGCCTGGCTTGCGATAGTTGCAGGGTCGCCAGACCACTGGTAACCATATTTCTTGTGATCCTGTTCTATGAGCGTAACGTTAGGAGTAGTTTTGTCAGCTACCTTGTCATAGTCTGCGTATGTGGCAGCGATGTCCAAATCCTCGAAAGTATTGTATTGTGTTGAACCACTATAATTCTCCTGGAACTGGAGCAAGAATGTAGAGTTTGTGCCTGGTGTTGCAAAAGCGATAATCTTGCTGTCACCATTATTGGTAAACTTATGTGCCTTGATGACAGCTACAGCATTTTCTCCCGCCAATGTTATCTGACCTGCAGATGCATTGTCTGTAACCAAGTTGTTGGCTGTAATAACATTCTTGTTGCCAATAGTAATCTTACCAGTACCATTGAGAGACAATGTAGCTTCTCCCTTTGCAATTACTTTATCTCCGTCCTTTGTGTTGTTTGTAACGTTAATGTAGGATGCTTCTACGTTGGCGCCATCGTGAACATTGAATGCATTGGTAACCTTGACGGCTTCTACAGCCTTCAAATAACCATTTACGTCCAATGTACGGGTCTTGATAAAGCCTCCAATCCAGAGATTACCATTGATGGTGGCACTACCATTGTTGTCATTGTTGAAGAGGTTCTCTTTAGCGTATACATTTGCACCATCTTCTACCTGGAGGTTGATGGCACGGATAGAACCATCGATGAATACGTTAGCACCAGAACCGAATGTGATATTCTGTGTAGGAGTGATTGACTTATCTTTTTCAGCCGGAGTAGTCTCTTTGATAGCTCCAAGACCTGTAATCAAGTCCTTGCTTCCATCGCTCTTCTTATCTCTAAAGTCAGCATAAAAGTTACCATTAATCTTTATGTCATTTTTTGCAGAGAATACGTTTCTAGGATTTGTGCAGTAAACTGTACATCCGCTAGGAATCATGTCACCAGTACCATTGTATATCAATTTAGCAGAGCTAAGCAACACAATAGTTGTGTTACTCATTTGGGTAGTTTCGTCATACTGCATGGTGCATTTGCCGTCTACGAAAATAGTGGCTCCATTGATCTTTTGTCCTTTGAAGTCGATATCCTTTCCCCTACTAATTGCGTAAGCCTGTTTTGTGAGTTCAGCTGGTCCGCTAAGATTCAACACTTTGCTAAAGCTTTCCTTTGTAGGGGCTGTAGGCATAGCGGTTGTGAAGTTTGTATCACCTGCTCTGGTCAGGAAGAACTTTCTTGCCTTGGCTGTGCTGTTCTTGTAGTTGGCAATACGGCTGTTGTCGATTTGCTGTGATACGAGTTTAACAGTAGTGAGGTCAACTGGGTTGACGATAGGTGCATCTGGTGAAGCAGGATCCGAAGAGCTGTCGCTACATGATGCGAAAACGAATGCTGCCAAACCTATAGCAGCAAGTTTAGAATTGAATACTTTCATATCTATTTAAGTTTAAATTGTAATTTCTTACTTTATGATTCTTTTTGTTCAATTAATCTTTATCATTTTGCTTAAATTCTTTATCATTTTGCCTAAAATCTTTTACTAAATTTGCCTAGCAAAGTTATTTTTGCTTACTTTTAGGAGTTAACGAGTTAGCTCTTCGGGCTTTAGCCATCAATTAGACGGTGCAAATATAGTGTAATTATTTCAAACGAAGCAGATTTCTCTGTTAAAGATGTTTAATATTGGCAAAGTTTAATAAACGGATAGCTGTTCGTATGGCTGTGAGCGATAATAATGGTTGCTCTACGCCAATCTGTTCTAAAACTCTATCGCAAAGATACGGCTTTATTCCCAAACCTACAAGCTTTTTCCGGGATTTTTTATAAGAATAGATTTGGAATAAGGCTTATGTAAAGTTTGTTTAAGCCTAACGTAACAGTTAAATGAGCCTTAAACCAACTCCGTTTAAGGCTTAAATGAAACCGGAAAGAGGCTTCTTTAAAATTGAATTAGGGCTTTTTTGAAGTCTGGGGAATTATTTTTGAAATTTCCTGCAACCTTTTGCTCCTTTCTTTCGTCTAAATGCCAGAAATACGAACAATTTAAAATAGAAGGATTATGAAAAGTATTGGTTTGAGGGTAGCTGGTGCCGCTATGTTCTTGGCTGCTGCCGGGCTTACTGCCTGCAGCTTTGATTCTACGGGTTCTACCGTGAAGGGAGAGTTGAGTTACGTGCAGGATGACTTGCGCCAGAAGCCTTTTAAGGCGATTGATGTGGAGGCTGTGGCTGACGTCTATTATACCCAGAATGATGGCGATAAATGCGATGTCCGACTGGACTACTCTGCCATCAAGGACGCAAAGTTCCTGCAGCAGATGAAGGAGAAACTAAAGGTGGTGTATCGCAACGACGAGGTGGTTATCGGATATAACGGCAGACTGACCGTGCCTGCGTCCTGCAACTCTGAAAACAAGCGACTGAAGATTTATATCACCAGTCCAGACCTGTTGAAGGTGACACAGGAGGGTACGGGATGCTTCCATGCCAAGACCATCAACAGCGACCGTTTCGCCATTGATAACGAAGGCGTAGGCTCTGTCTATATCGGAAAGATTCTTGCCAACAAGGTGACTGTAGCCAACGAGGGTGTAGGCTCCGTGAATATCGATGACGTGGCTGGAGATAACATGACGGTTGATAATGAAGGCGTAGGCTCTGTGAAGATCACGAACGTTTCCATGGGAAGTCTGAAGGTGGACAACGAGGGCGTAGGCTCTGTGAACCTGGGATTCTTCAAGGGCGGCAGCCTGAATATCCTGAACGAAGGTGTAGGAAGCGTGAAAGCCAAGGTTGATTGCCAGTCTGTCAAAGCAACATCGGAAGGAGTAGGCGGAATCAATCTGAGTGGCGTCACCCGTCAATACAGCAAGAAGAAAGACGGAGTTGGAGGAATTTCGGATAACGGACTGACGGTAAGAAAATAACGTAAGTTGTTGAAAATCAAAATAAAAAACGGAAGAGGAAAATGCCGAAGCCAAATTGCGAAAATTTGAGCAATTCGGCTTCGGCTAAACCCTCTTATTTTTTTCTATTTTTTCTTTTATTTATTTCTTTTCTTTTTCTCTTTTCTTCTATTTATTTCTTTTCTTTTTCTCTTTTCTTCTTGTTATTTCTTTTCTTTTTCTCTTTTCTTCTTGCTACTTCTTCTTGTCGCTTTTTTCTTTTCTTTTTTCTTGTTTTCTTTTTTTCTTCTCACAAGAATACCTAATTTACGGTATTTAACATTTGAAAAGCATCAGAAGCGCCCTTAGAAAAGGTTCAAAAGAGAACGGTTAGAAGTCCCATTTTACACCGAGGCAAGGACGGACCATCCAGCCGGCATTGCTGCCGAAGTTGTGGCTGATCTCTACCTCGCTGCCTATGCTGAGGTTCTCGCAGCCGAAGTGCTGGCCAACGTTGTACCAGAGCTGTGGCTCTGTGGTGAAGACGGTGTGCTCAGGAGTGAAGGCTACGTTGCCGTCCTTGTCAAACTTCAGGTCGCCATCCTTGTCCTTGAACGAACTGTGGGTCTCCCACCAGTAATCAGCGAAACCGCTAAAGTTCAAACCCTTTAATCCAAAGATGTCCTTGCATCCCCATACAGCAGTAAGCTGCATTGGCACATTCTGGTCGGTCTTGCGGATAGTCTTGTAGAGTGCCTGGAACGTCAAGGTGTTCTTGAAACTCTTGTCGTGCATGAAATACTCCACACCGAAGAGCC
>OMEA01000121.1_pt1 | contig 40591 bp, 39 predicted proteins | sample 1645321 | NCBI WGS metagenome assembly OMEA01 (sample SAMEA103958151, study PRJEB25191) | human gut metagenome
AACTTAATGGGTGATTTTAGCATCTGTTTTTCGGAACATCTAACTGGACACCCTAATTATTTGATGAAATCCTTCACTATTTGAAGGGTTTCATCTACTGCCTTGTCGAGATTGTCGTTGATGACAATGCGGTCGAACTTGGATGCCTGCGACAACTCGAATGTGGCGCGCTCGATGCGCTGCTCTATCACTTCTGGAGCGTCGGTGGCGCGTCCGGTGAGTCGGCGGCGCAGCTCTTCGATAGAAGGTGGCTGAATGAAAATGCTCAGTGCACGGTCGCCGTAATACTGCTTGATGTTGCATCCGCCCTTCACGTCGACGTCGAAAACTACGTTCTCGCCACGTGCAGCCTGCGTCTCCACCTGCTGCTTCAGCGTTCCGTAGAAGCGGTCTTGATACACCTCTTCATATTCAAGGAACTCGTCGCGGGCTATGCGCTCACGGAATTCTTCGGGAGTGATGAAGAAGTACTCCACACCGTTTTGCTCAGTACCACGTGGCTGACGTGATGTGCATGATATGGAAAAAGCCAGATGCAGCTCGGGGTGCTGCATCAGTCGGTTGATGATTGTGCTCTTGCCGCTGCCACTGGGAGCGGAGAATATTATGAGTTTGCCCATAGGGAGTTTTGAATTTTGAGTTTTGAGTTTTGAATTGTTGCCGTTGGCAATTTTGAATTTTGAGTTTTGAGCTGTTGCCTATGGCAATTTTGAATTTTGAATTTTGAATTTTGAGTTAGTCGGCCAAGGCCGATTTTTGAATTATTCAATTTTGAATTATTATGACAAATCAAAATTCAGAACTCAATAATTCAAAATCGCAGGCGCAAGCCGAGAACAATTCAAAACTCAAAATTCAAAACTCAAAATTCTTTATAGTGCGTTCAGCACCTGTTCCTTAATCTGTTCCAGTTCGTCCTTCATCTTAACGACGATGTTCTGCATCTCGGCGTTGTTGCTCTTCGAACCGGTTGTGTTGATTTCGCGACCCATTTCCTGGGCGATAAATCCGAGTTTCTTGCCCTGGCCGTGTCCTTCTGCCATTGTCTCGCGGAAGTATCGCAGGTGATTGGCAAGACGCTGCTTCTCCTCACTGATGTCAAGCTTCTCGATGTAGTAGATGAGTTCCTGCTCAAGGCGGTTCTTGTCATACTCTACGTCGGGTATCTGCTTGAGTCCATCGACAATGCGTGCGCGTATTTTCTCTACACGTGCCTTCTCGAATGGCTCGATGCTGAGCAGAAGTTGCTCTATATTGTCAATCTTTTCGCCGAATTTCTTCTCCAGCGCAGCGCCTTCCTGTGTGCGGAATGCGACGAGCTGGTCGATGGCTTCGTTGATGGCGGCATTAGCCACCTGCCACTCCTCGGGTGTAAGCGTTTCTGTCTCAGCCTTCGACATGATGTCGGGCATACGCAGAAGTGTCACAAACCAGTCGGCAGGCAACGGAATCTGGCACTGTTCTGCCACGTTCTTTATCTGCTGGCAGTAGTTCTTTGCCAGTTCGGTGTTGATGTTTGTAGCGTCGGTATCGGCATCCTTCTCCACCCAAATGGCAAAGTCGACCTTGCCGCGCAGCAAGTGCTGCTGTATGTTCTGTCGTATTTCCATCTCCTTTTCGCGATAGAGCGGTGCTATACGAGTTGACAGATCAAGCGCCTTGCTGTTGAGCGACTTTATCTCAACGTTGATTTTCTTTCCGTTATAGACTGCGACAGACTTGCCGTAGCCAGTCATTGATAGTATCATATTTATTATATATGTGTAACTGTGGGTTGTTTAGTCACGATTGTTGCCGAATATGCGCAGCAGATAGAGGAAGAGGTTGATGAAGTCGAGATAAAGACTCAAGGCTCCAATGAGTGCAAGCTTCTGTGTACTCTCGCTTGCATCGGGAGCTGCCTGGCACATCTGCTTGATCTTCTGGGTGTCGTAAGCGGTGAGACCAACGAATACGAGCACGCCAACGTAGCTCAGGATGAGGTCGAGACCACTGCTTGCCACGAACATATTGACTACTGAGGCAATGATGATGCCCAACAAAGCCATAAACAGAAGCTTACCCATTGAGGTGAGGTCGGTCTTTGTGGTATAACCGACGAGCGCCATTGCACCGAATGTTCCGGCTGTGATGAAGAACACCTTGCTGATGGTTGCCACCGAGAAGGCGAAGAATATCGACGAAAGTGTAGCACCGTTAATCACCGAATAGAGTATGAACAGCATTGTAGCTGTCGACAACGACAGGCGGTTGATGGCACCGCTGATGGCGAATACGAGGGCAAACTCGGCTATGATAAGTCCGAAGAAGGTCACCTTGCTTGAGAATATCAGCGACAGAATTGTAGGCGATGTAGCCACGCCATAGGCTGTGAGGCCCGTTATAGCAAGTGCGAGTGTCATCCACACGAATACTTTGCGCATAAGTGCGGGGAAAGCTGTGGACATAGCGTAATCTTTGTTGCGCAGCGAGTCAACGTCGTACCAGTTTTCTTGTTTCATAATTGTTGTCTTAATTGGTTTGTACTTTTATTATAAATATATGGTGTTGGGCGTGTGCCCTACCATATATTTGGCAAATAGCGTGCCGAAACATTACATTATGCCAATCCACCTCAGCACGTCGTTGAGGTTGGCTACAATCATAAGCAGCATCAGTATGCCTATGCCGATGTATTCGGCGCGTATCATGAAGTTCTCCGACGGTTTGCGGCGTGTTATCATCTCGTAGAGCAGGAACAGCACGTGTCCGCCGTCAAGAGCCGGAATCGGCAGTATGTTCATGAATGCGAGGATGATGCTGAGGAATGCTGTCATGAGCCAGAACTTATGCCAGTTCCATACGTCGGGGAACATGCTGCCTATGGCACCGAATCCTCCGAGCGACTTGGCACCCTCGGCTGAGAAGATGTATTTCATATCGCCGACGTATCCAGAGAGCACGTTGCATCCGTACTTTATGCCTGCCGGGAAGCTCTCGAAGAATCCGTATTCGATGTGTGTCACCTTGTCGGCTGGCAACTGTGGCATATATCCGAACTTCAAGTCATCCTTGAGCACGCCCTTGCGTGTCAGTGTGCATGTCTGTTCGCCTGCCTGGCGAGCCAGAGTGACTGTAACGGTCAGCGCCTTGAGGCTGTCTTGATGTGTCTTGGCATAATCGAGCACGTCATCGATGCGTCCTACTTCATACTGGAAGTCGTTGAACGATGTGATGCGCTTGCCGTTGAGCGATGTGATGATGTCGCCCTTGCGGAATCCCATGTGCTCAGCCAGCGAGCCTGAAAGCACGCTGTCGACGCGAGCTTCGATGAACTGGGTCATGAATGGAGGTGTCGACTTGAACATATTGAGCAAGTCGAGGTCGCCGGGCATATCTATGCTCACCTGCTTTCCGTCACGAATGACGTAAGCCTCGTGTGCTGTTGCCATGTCGCGGAACATGTCGGCACCGAATTTCTTGAACTCGCCCTGGTCGGTTCCTACAAGAATGTCGCGGTCCTGGAATCCGAGAGCCTTGGCTTCTTTGTTGAACTTCATGCCGAGCGGCATGTCCTTAGGCTTCACATAGTCGTCGCCCCAGGTGAAGAGACACATTGCGTAGAGGAACAAAGCAAGCAGGAAGTTGACCAATACGCCACCGATCATAATCAGCAGACGCTGCCATGCGGGCTTCGAACGGAACTCCCAAGGCTCGGCAGGCTTCTGCATCTGGTCGGTATCGAACGATTCGTCGATCATACCCGCTATCTTGCAGTAGCCACCCAGAGGCAACCAGCCTATACCATATGTAGTGTCGCTCTTGCGAGGCTTGAACTGGAAGAGGTGAAACCAAGGGTCGAAGAACAGGAAGAACTTCTCAACTCTTACGCCGAAGAGCTTTGAGAAGAAGAAGTGTCCGCCCTCATGGAGCAGCACAAGGATAGAAATTGCCAGCATGAACTGCAGCAATTTGATAAGGAAGATTTCCATTAATTATTGATTCGTAATGATTATTATTGTTTGAATATTACAGCATTGCACTTGCAATGCGGCGTGCCTCGGCGTCCGATGCTACATAGTCGTCGTATGTAGGACGTGCTATGAACGTAGCCTTCTGCATTGTAGCCTCGATAATCTCGCCCATCTGCAGGAATCCGCAACGGTCGTGACGGAACGCTTCGTTTACTATCTCGTTGGCGGCATTGACGATACACGGCATGTTGCCACCCTGATTGATTGCCTCGTAAGCCATCTGCAGACAGCGGAACTTCTCCATATCTGGCTCGAAGAATTCGAGTGGCTGCTTGAACAGGTCGAGTCGGTCGCCATTCAGTGGCAGTCGGTCGGGGTAAGAGAATGCATACTGTATGGGCAGACGCATGTCGGGCACACCCAGTTGAGCCTTGACGGCACCGTCGCTGAACTGTACTGCGCTGTGAACTATTGATTGCGGGTGAACGAGAACTTGTATGCGGTCGGCGCTGACACCGAACAACCACTTTGCTTCTATCACCTCAAAGCCCTTGTTCATCATCGAAGCTGAGTCGATGGTAATCTTCGCGCCCATGTCCCATGTAGGATGTTTCAGCGCGTCGGCAGCCTTAACGTCGCGCATTTGTTCGAGAGTGAACTTGCGGAAGGGACCTCCCGATGCGGTCAGCAATATCTTGTCGATTTCGTTTCTTCCCTCGCCCACCAGACTCTGGAATATGGCTGAGTGCTCGCTGTCTACCGGCAGGATATTGACACGATATTCATTTGCCAGCTGACAAATCAGTTCGCCAGCAACGACCAATGTCTCCTTATTGGCAAGGCAGATTGTCTTGCGAGCCTTTATGGCGTGTATTGTAGGCGACAGTCCGGCATATCCCACCATAGCGGTGAGTACCATGTCGATGGGCTGGGCCTCTACAATCTCGTCAAGAGCCTTCGCTCCGGCATAAACCTTCACCTCCGGGCAGTCTGCCAACAGTGCTTTGAGAGCATCGTAGTGCTGCTCGTTGGCTATGACTACAGCCGCCGGGCGGAATTCGCGGGCCTGTTCAGCCAGCTTCATATATTGGTTGTTGGCCGTGAGGCAGTACGCCTCGTAACGGTCGGGATGTTGCTTGATTACGTCCAGGGCCTGAGTGCCGATCGAACCGGTAGAGCCGAGGATGCAAATTTGTTTTTTCATATCTCTATTATCAGTTGAGGCGTTTATATATCCAGCAAGCCTTCGGGCAGCTGCATTGTTATCTGTCTGTGCTCGGTGTCAACGCTGGTAATCAGTTCGTCGCTTGCCGGGATGAGTATGTCGTCGCCATTGGCAGTGACAAGTTCGAAGAGCGTGTTGATGGTAGAGTCGTCTACCGAGTGAATCTCGCCAACCGTCTTGCCCGAAGTGGCATCCACCACATGAAAGCCCACTATGGCAGCCCACGAAAGCGAGTCGGAATCAGAATCGCTATGTTCGCGTGGAAAGTACACATCGCATCCTGTCAGGGTACGGGCCTTGTCTTGTGTGGTCACGTCTTCAAATCGCACGAGAGCCGTTTCGTCTGTTTTGAATCTATACTCGTCCATGAAGAACGGCACGAGAATGCCGTCCATGTCGAGAATGAGATAATCGGCATCGGTGCGGTCGAACACGTCGTCATCGAAGTGGAACGACACTTCGCCGTCCACTCCGTGCGGTTTGCCTATTCGTCCGATTTTATATACAGTTTCTTTCTTTATCATATTATTATCAAATGAGCTGTTCCTTGCGGTCTTACTCTCTTCTGATCTTGGCACCCAGAGCATTGAGACGGCCCTCGATGTCTTCATAGCCACGGTCGATCTGTGCAATGTTGTCGATGCGGCTTGTGCCCTTGGCACCCATTGCTGCAATGAGCAGAGCGATACCGGCACGTATGTCGGGGCTTGTCATTCTGCGGGCGCGCAACTGACGTTTGCGGTCATGGCCTACGATGACGCATCTGTGCGGGTCGCACAGAATTATCTGGGCACCCATGTCGATGAGTTTGTCGACGAAGAACAGACGGCTCTCGAACATCTTCTGATGTACAAGTACCGAGCCACGAGCCTGGGTTGCCACCACGATGAGCACCGACAGGAGGTCAGGAGTAAGTCCCGGCCACGGCGCATCTGCCAAAGTAAGGATTGTACCGTCGATGAATGATTCGACGATGTAGTGTGGCTGTCGCGGGATGAAGAGGTCGTCGCCCTCCACCTTTATCTTGACTCCCAGTCGGCGGAATGCATCGGGAATGATGCCAAGTTCGCGTACGGCGCAATTCTTGATGCGTACGCCGTCGCCCACCATTGCTGCCATACCGATGAACGAGCCTACCTCGATCATGTCGGGAAGAATACGGTGCTCGGCACCGTGCAGTGATTTTACGCCGACAATGGTTATCAGGTTGGAAGCGATGCCCGAAATGTTGGCACCCATGGCGTTGAGCAGATGACACAACTGCTGCACATAGGGCTCGCAGGCGGCATTATATATGGTAGTAGTGCCCTCTGCCAGTACGGCAGCCATAATGATATTGGCAGTACCGGTCACTGATGCCTCGTCGAGCAGCATATATGCTCCCTTGAGATGTTGCGCATCAATGTTGAACACTTTGCGCTCCTCGTCATTGACAAACTTGGCTCCGAGATTCTTGAATCCCAGAAAGTGGGTATCAAGACGTCGGCGTCCTATCTTGTCGCCGCCCGGTTCTGCCACAGCGGCGTGTCCGAATCGTCCCAAGAGTGGTCCCATGAGCAGCACGCTGCCTCTGAGAGCGGCACACTTCTGCACATACTCGTCGCTGTCGAGATATTCGAGGTTGATGTCATCGGCCTGGAATGTATAGTCGTTGCGCGAGTTGCGTGTCACCTTTACACCGATTTCTTCGAGCAACTTGATAAGGTTGTTGACATCGAGAATGTCGGGTATGTTGGTGATGTGCACCGGCTGGTCGGTGAGCAGCGTAGCTGCAATCACCTCAAGTGCCTCGTTTTTGGCTCCCTGCGGAGTGATGGTTCCGCTGAGTGTATGTCCACCCTCGATTATGAATGTTTCCATAGCAATGGTCTTGATGTTAGAGTGAGTGTGAGTATGTGTGAATATTTATCTGCGGCGGCGCTGCTTGCGCTCGGGCGTACGGTTTTGTGTGCGTTCGAACTTGAAGTTGTCGAGGTCGAGCTGTACGTTTCCGGCTGTATATCCAGCCAAGTCTGACGCTACCTTTTCGTTGTCGCTCGAACCGTGTCCCCACTGTACGAGGTCGCGTTTCATCTGGTTTGCCACGAGACGTATCAGTTCGGTGCGTTCCGGTCCTTGCGGCATTGTCTTGAGCATGTCGAACACTTCGAACATCAGTCCGCCGTAGTGGCGCACCGGAATGCGGCGCATGGGGTAGGGTATGGGCTTTGGCTTCTCGAGCATTGAGCGTGCCTCGTTGATGTCGAAGGGATAGTCGATGTCGAGTTTGAACTGGCTCATCAGTGCCAGGTGGTCCCACAGCTTGCGACGGAACGATTCGGCGTCGCCCGTACGAGGTATCATGCGTTCCATAACGGCAATGATGGTGTTGGCGCAACGCTGTCGGTCGGCGCGGTTGGGCAGCGCCACGCAGTGGTCTACCATCTGTTGCACCTCACGTCCGTATTCGGGCAGTATGAGGCGTTCGCGCTGTGTATTGTAGTCGAGTCCTTTTATATTCATATTACTATAACAATTTCTTGGGCTGATGGGCCACGAAGTCCTTCAGATAGAACGGAACAAAGTATGCCACGTCCTCGTATTTCTCTTGAGCAATGCGTCGTTCGGCTATCGGGAACATCCATTTTGCCAGCGGCTCTACGCCCTTGATGAGTCGTGCATTGGGATGGTTTATCACCTCCATGCACTTCTCGGCTCCGTTGCCGAAGAAGTATACGGGTCCGCGGTCGAGATATTCGCGGTATGTATCGGCGTCTACCACGTCGGCCTGTATGCCCCTCACCTCGTGCAGTGCGCGGTCGTACACAGCCGAATACACCTCCATGCGGCGTGCGTCAATCATCGGACACAGCAAGGCACCCTCCTCTACCTCCTCACGCAGAAGCACCGGGACAGCCATAAGTTCGAGTGTAGGCACGGCGATGAGCTTGAGGTCCTGTCCGAAGCAGATGCCCTTTGCCATCGATGCGCCAATGCGCAGTCCGGTATATGAGCCCGGACCGCAGCTCACGGCCACTGCGTCGAGCGGAATGGCGTGACTGTCGGCAAACGACAGCGCCTCGTCGACAAACGTGCCGAGCTTCACTGCATGGTTGGGACCCTCGTGGTCTTCTTGGGAGAAAATACATGCTCCGTCCTGACTGACGGATACTGAGCACACATCAGTGCTCGTTTCAATATTCAAAATACACGACATGCTAAAACTATTTTACTTTCGTGGACTTTGCTCCTAACCGTGTGGCTGCAAATACAAAACTATATGCCACTCTGGGTTAGCAGTGTCCTCAATATACATATATATATTGTTGGTGTGTGAAATATTTCAGTGCAAAGATAGTGTAAATCGTGCGCATTACAAAGAGAATTTATTCATTTTTGGTTAAAAACAGTTTGAGGGTTGGCGTTTTGTATCTAATTATGAGTAACTTTGCAGCAATTAGGACATACTAACATCAATAAATTTACCGAATGAAACATTCAAGACAAAGCCTTTTAATCCTGCTTCTTGCAGCGACATTGGCCCCACAGCCCTCAGCTGCGCAAAAGCGAGTCAAGGCAAAGAGCAAGACAATCGTTGACACACCTATCTACAAGCAGGCGTCGCGCCCCATTGAGGAGCGAGTAGCCGACCTTCTGAGCCGCATGACCATTGAGGAGAAGATAGCACAGTTGCGCTGTCCGCTCGGATGGGAGATGTATACGAAGACAAGCGACAAAAGCGTTGAGGTGTCGCAGAAATTCAAGGACATGATGAGCAAGGCCCCGATAGGTTCGTTCTGGGCTGTGCTGCGTGCCGATCCGTGGACGCAGAAGACGCTGGAAACGGGACTTTATCCCGAACTTGCAGCCAAAGCCATCAACGCTTTGCAGAAATATGCAGTGGAGAAGACCCGTCTCGGCATACCTATTCTGTTTGCTGAGGAGACTCCGCACGGTCATATGGCAATCGGCACGACCGTATATCCTACGGGACTGTCGTGTGCCAGCACTTGGAATGCCGACCTTATGCACAGCATGGGCGACGCTATGGGTCGCGAGGTGCGCTCGCAGGGCGGCAATGTGGGCTATGGCCCCGTGCTCGACGTGGCTCGCGAGCCGCGCTGGTCGCGTATGGAAGAGGGCTTCGGCGAAGACCCTTGGCTGGCTTCGGTGCTCGGTCCGGCTATAGTTCAGGGCATGCAGGGCGAGGCATCTGACGGCCAGCACGTGTTCAGTACGCTCAAGCATCTTGCCGCATACGGCGTGCCTGCGGGCGGACACAACGGCAATGCGGTGCAGGTAGGCGAGCGTACGCTGCGCTCCGAACTGCTGCTGCCTTTCGAAAAGGCTGTCAAGGCTGGTGCAGCAACCGTAATGACTTCGTACAACACCGTTGAGGGCGTGCCATGCACGTCCAATCGCTGGCTGCTCACCGACATGTTGCGTGGCGAGTGGGGATTCAAGGGCTTCACATATAGCGACCTTTACTCTGTTGAGACCATCGCTTCCAACGGTGCTGCCCGCTACAATTCCGAGGGTGCGGCGCTCGCCTTGAAGGCGGGACTGGATATGGACCTTGGCGGCGATGCCTTCGGCAACAATCTGAAGGCAGAACTTGAGAAGGGCGGAATAAGCAATGCCGACCTCGACCGTGCCGTAGCCAATGTGCTCACGCTGAAGTTCAGCCAGGGATTGTTTGAAAATCCGTATGTCAATCCGAAGACTGCCAAGCAGGTGTGCCGTTCGGCTGAGCATCGTGCCATAGCCGAGAAGGTGGCTGAGGAGGGCACTGTGCTGCTCAAGAACAACGGTGTGCTGCCGCTGCAGAAGAATCTGAAGCGCATAGCTGTAATCGGTCCTAATGCCGATACTCCTTATAACCAGCTTGGCGACTACACCGCTCCACAGGCACGCGAGGCTATTGTCACCGTGCTCGACGGTGTTAAGGCTGCCGTAGACAAGCAGACAGAGGTGGTATATGCCAAGGGTTGCGCCGTGCGCGACACTACTTCGGCTGACATTCCGGCTGCTGTGAGCGCTGCAGAGAGTGCCGATGCAGTGGTATTGGTGGTTGGCGGTTCGAGTGCGCGCGACTTCCGCACCAAGTATATTGCCACTGGCGCTGCCATTGCTTCAAAGGAAGTGCTCGACATGGACTGCGGTGAGGGATTCGACCGCTCCACTCTCGACCTCCTTGGCAAACAGGAGCAGCTCATTGCTGCCGTAAGTGCTGCCACAAAGAAGACGGGCAAGCCGCTCGTCGTGGTATATATCCAGGGCAGAACACTCCTGATGAACCAGGCAGCCGACAAGGCCGACGCTCTGCTTACGGCGTGGTATCCCGGCGAACAGGGCGGTAAGGCAATAGCATCGTTGCTCTTTGGCGACGCCAATCCTTCGGGTCGTCTGCCGGTAAGCATTCCGCGCAGCGTGGGCCAGCTCCCCGTGTACTACAGCCAGGGCAAACTGCGCGACTACATGGATGCCGAGGCGGCACCGCTCTATCCCTTCGGCTACGGACTGTCGTACACTACGTTCGACTATTCGGGTCTCTCGATAGAGCGTCTGGCTTCTGCCGATGGTTCAGCTACGGCTCAGACGCAGTCGGCAGGCGTGCTTATGACTTCAGCCGACGGACTGCGCATGTCGGCAAGCCAGCCCATCGCCAAGGTCAGTCTCACCGTGAAGAACACCGGAAAGCGTGACGGTGCCGAAGTGGTGCAGCTCTATGTACACGACCGTGCAGCCTCGGTGGCACAGCCGCCCATCCAGCTTCGCGCCTTCAAGAAGGTTTGGCTCAAGGCAGGCGAGTCGCGTCAGGTAGAGTTTACGCTTGGTTTCGACGAGCTGTCAATCATCGGTGCCGACATGAAGCGAGTGCTTGAGCGCGGCGATTTCGACATAATGGTGGGAGCCTCGTCGGCTGATATCCGTCAGAGCGGAGTGCTCTCGTTGTAGCATGGCAACTGACTTGTCGGACGATTTATAAACGGCTGATTTTCAAACAGAAAACGGCTGTTCTGAAAATGTACCCCTTTTGGGTTGTAAAAGGACTCCTTTTGCACTCCAAAAGGGGTCCTTTTATGCACCAAAACGAGTCCTTTTGGAAGGCAAAAGGAGTCCTTTTGAAAAAGGGCAGGAAAACGGGCTGTGGGATAAGGCATAATTAACACATAAAGTTAGGGCAATTTCAACATTTTTGTTATTTTTGCAAAACAAACAAGTTAAGATTTAATATGGAAATAGGTGATAAAGTTTTAGTGTCTCCGGATTTGACACATAAGTCAGATTGGGAGAACGGTGAGGTTATAAAGGTCGAACAGAATTCCTTTGTCGGAGTGGTTGTTTCAGCTAAGACCGACGATGGGGATATCTTCTTCGGCTATCAGGACATGTTCAAACCAGCATAATTTCAACTATGTACGCCCTAAGTTTTGATATGGTCATTTCTGACCTGCAGAAGTATTATGGTGAGCCATACAACAAGGCTTATTTTGAAATAAAGGAACTTTTGACTGCTAATGGATTTGAATGGGTGCAAGGAAGCACCTATTTGACAAAGGCAGATGATTTGACAGCTATTGTTAAGACTGTAATGCAATTGTCAAAGATTGATTGGTTTAAGAAATCTGTAAGAGATATTAGAGGTTTTAAAGTAGAAAGTTGGTCTGATTTTACGGATTTAGTAAAGAATTCATAAATGCAAATGGCACGAACCAGGATGTTGTTCCTTGTTCGTGCCATTTGCATATTGTTAGCCTGTAATATTAAGTGATATTACTTCAGCTGCATTTTCAGAGTCTTTCCCTCCATCAACTGGCGGTGAGCGATACGGAAACCGTTGAGTTTCTTTCCACCGATTGTTATTGATTTGATGTACTGCTGCGACGGCGATGTGCGGTCGGTCTCGATGGTTATGTCGCCATTGGGGTAGAACTTGGGGTCGAGATGCAGCGTCACCTTGTCGAATACGGGTGTGGTGAGCGTGTACGACGGGTCGCCGGGGTTGTCGGGATATAAGCCTATCATCGAGAATATGGCCCAAGCCGACATTGTTCCGGTGTCTTCGTTGCCCGGAATGCCGTCGGGACGTGTCGTGTAGTACTTCTTGAGCAGTTCGGTCACGATCTTCTGCGTGCGCCATTCGTCGCCCTTGAAGTAAGAGAACAGGTACGGATAGGCAATGTCAGGCTCGTTGGCGGGGTCGTACAGACCCTTGTCGAACACCATCTGCAGCTTGTCGACAAACTTGCGTTGTCCGCCCATCATCTTAGCCATACCCGTTACGTCGTGCGGAGCATAGAAAGTGTAGTTCCATGCCGATCCTTCGTGGAATCCGGGGCAGTTCTCGAAGTTGGCTCCGGCTTCCGGATTGAACGGTGTGAGGAACGATCCGTCCTTCTGTATCGGGCGCAGCGTGCCGCTCTCCTTTGAGTAGTAGTGCTTGTATCCGAGTGCGCGCTGGCGGAAAAGCTTGGCATCGTTGTTGTGGCCGAGCTCCTTGGCGAGTATCGACAGAGCGTTGTCGGCAAGATAATATTCCAGAGCGTGCGACACGGAGTTGTCGCCCGACATGTCGGCAGCGTAGTATCCGAGCGGAACATAGCCTTTCTCGATGTACGGATCGATGTCGGGGCGCATCTTGTTGTCTTTGCCCGGTAGGGTAGCCGATGCGCGGAACGCCTTGTAGGCGGTATTGATGTCGAATCCACGCAGTCCTCGCATGTAAGCGTCGGCAATGTAGGGTATGGCTGGGTCGCCCTCCATTGTCCATGTCTCGCGGCCGAACAGCTCCCATTTAGGCATCCATCCCCACTCGCGATACATGTCGATCATCGAGTTGATCATGTCCACCTGCTTGTCAGGATAGAGCAATGTCTCAAGCTGCGAGAGGTTGCGGTAGGTGTCCCAGAGCGAATATACGGTGTATCGGTTGCCGTTGGTGTGGCCGTTTTCGTTGCTCTCCATCTTCGGATACTTTCCGTCTACGTCCTGAAGCACCGTGGGGTGAATCTGCGAGTGATACAGAGCGGTGTAGAGTACGCGTCGCTGGTCGTCGGTTCCGCCCTCAACGCTTATACGGTTGAGCGTGTTGGCCCACTCGGCGCGTGTGTCTGCCACGGTCATGTCGAAGTTGAAGCCCTGCTGTTCGGCGTTGAGATTGGCGCGAGCGCCCTCAATCGACACGAAACTTACGCCCACCTGCACTTCCACTTGTTCGCCCTTGGCGAGGTCGTAGGTCATGTAGTAGCCTATGTCGTTGCCCGCCATGTCGCGGCCGTAGCCCGGATACAGCTTGTACTTGCCTTGGTAGGTGTCCCACTGAGCCTGGGCGTTGTGCAGGTCGGGCTGTTTCTTCCACATGCCGAATGCTGACGGCTTCTTGTTGACGCGCACTACGAAGTACATGGGGAACACGGCTTGCGGATTGTAGCAGAACGTGCCGAGCAGACGGGTGCCCTCAAACTCTGTATCGCTAACACGTCGCAGCGACGCACCGATTTCGTTTGTCAGTCCGTTGCCTAAGTTGAACAGCAGATTTGACTTGCCTCCGGGGAAGGTATAGCGTTCGATTGACGAGCGCATGGTAGCCGCCACCTCACATTTGATGCCGTATTTGGTCAGAACGTTGCTGTAGTAGCCCGGTCGTGCGGTCTCGTCCTTATACTCCGAGCCGTAGCTTCGGTAGTCGACGTTGAGCTCTCCGGTGGTAGGCATAGTCAGAAGTGTGCCCATTTCGGGACATCCCACGCCGCTGAGCGTGACGTGTGCAAAGCCCGTGAAATACTTGTTGTTGTACTCATATACTGCCGACCACCAGCGCGAGTCCTTGTCTTGCTGATTAAGGTCGGAACCCATGACGTTGAACGGCACCACCGACATGAGTCCGTGGGGGCGTATTGCGCCAGGATTGCAGATGCTGAAGTTGGTAGTTCCGATGAACGGATCCACGTAGTCAACGTTGTCTTTGGCTGTAACATTGCCGGCAGCGAGTGTCAGCAATGCCGCAATAGCTAAATGCTTGAAATGATTCATATGTAAAAGTTGATTTAGATTTAATGCTTGTTTCTGCAAAAATACTCAATCTGCACGAAATGAGCAAATAATAGTATTGCAAGTTAAATTAAATTAAAGACATTCAACATTTTAGTTATTATAACGTCAAATAGACAGGTTTGATGAAGTTTAGCTTTAACTTTGCAACCAAGTATCGGCTGAAAGCATCAGCTTGATGCCCTTATATAATATATAATGTGTAACAACGCTAATAAAACAACAATTATGAATATGAAGAAAGGAAACGTATTTGCAATTGCAATGATGGCTGGCTTGCTGACAATGGCAAGCTGCGCAAGCAAGAAGGATTTGGAAAACTGCCGTCTGGAGAACAAGGAACTCACCAGCAACTATCAGGATGCAAAGGAGTCGCTTGCAGCATCTAAGGCTCGTGTGTCTTCGCTCGAAGAGCAGCTGGCACAGCAGAAGGAGCAGCTCAATCAGGCCAAGCAGGCTTATCAGTCACTGCAGCAGTCGCTCGACAAGAGCTTGAACAACGCCAACGCCAACAACGTGAATATCTCGAAGCTCGTCGACCAGATCAACGAGTCAAACCAGTATATCCGCCACTTGGTTGAGGTGAAGTCGAAGAGCGACTCGCTCAACATGGTTCTCACCAACAACCTGACACGCTCGCTCAGCAAGGAGGAGATGAAGGAGGTTGACGTGCAGGTGCTCAAGGGTGTAGTATACATCTCGCTTGCCGACAACATGCTCTACAAGAGCGGTTCGTACGAAATCAACGACCGTGCTGCCGAGACTCTCAGCAAGATCGCAAAGATTATCACCGACTACAAGGACTATGAGGTTCTCATCGAGGGCAACACCGATAACGTACCCGTTAACACCAACGCTGCTTCGATGAAGAACATCCGCAACAACTGGGACCTCTCTGCTTTGCGTGCCTCAAGCGTAGTTCAGGCTCTGCAGAACCAGTATGGCGTAGACCCGAAGCGCCTCACAGCAGGTGGCCGTGGCGAGTATAATCCGGTGACAAGTAACTCTACTGAGGTGGGCAAGCAGCGCAACCGCCGCACCCAGATCATCATCACTCCGAAGCTCGACCAGTTCATGGACCTCATCGACAAGGCTCCTGAGGGCAGCAACTAATATTGTAGACCAAACGTAAACAAACGGACATAAAAAAACGGTGTGCCTCTTATTTGAGGTACACCGTTTTGTTTTACACCTTATAGCTGATGCTTCCGGCTGTTGCTATGACTTGCAATATCTCGTCAAGATTCTCGCGGTCGAGATTGAGCGTGCCGCAAAGTTGCAGATGCTTGACGCGTTCTGACTCTATGACAACGCTCACCTTGTATGCCCTCTCGATGGCTGTGAAGATCTGATGTATTGTCATTTCGTCCATGACAAGCTCGCCCGATGTCCACAAACGCTTGTCGGCAGAGTAGCAACTGGTAGCCCTTATGCGTCCGGTGCGCTTGTCGAGCAGCGTCATCTGTTCGGGATGAATCACAAATTCGTGCTTGGGGAACTTCACCGAGGTCACTCCTACCTCGCCTTCTCACAACGTCACTTCGGCTGTAGGCTCTTCCGGATAGTCGCGGAAGTTGAACTTGGTGCCAATATCACGCACGCACATGTTGCTGCTGCACACCGACATGGGCATGTCCGAACCCTTGCCCACCTCGAAATATCCCTCGCCGTTGATGCGTACGTTGCGGTCGGTGATGCCGAAACCTTGCGAATAGCTCAGCTGCGAACCTGCGTTGAGCCACACGGCAGTGCCGTCGGGCAGCATCACCTTGGCTCGCGAGCCTGACGGAGCTTCTACGTTGACCATGTTGGCAAAGCGTTCGGCGTATTGCTTGGTGTAGCGGTTGTAGCTCAGCCAGGTGCCAATCACGATGAGCGCAACGGCTGCCACGCTTGCTACTACGCGTAGTTGCAAGCGTAGCCACGGGTGATTGATGCTCCATAAGCGGTGCAGAGTAGTTTCGTCGGCATCGTATTCGTCTGCTGTAGGTGCGTCTTTGTCTTGCGCAATGTGGCGTTCGAAACGTCCGAAGGCAGCTTCGTAGTCGAATGTTGAGGCTATGTCGCCACCGCCGTCAGCGTTCCATTCGCACTGTTGCTGCTCGAAATACTGTCGGTTGGCGGCATCCTTCTCCATCCACTGCGACAGGGTAGCAATGTCGTCGGGCGACGCCGTGCCGTTGAACAGGCGCAGTATGATGTCGTCTATTTGTATGTCTGCGTATTCCATTTGCTTCGTTTTAGTTAAAAAATAGGTGTATCGCATGTAAAGATATAGTACATGCTTTTTATAATAATGACAATTATAACAACCAGTAAGGGTAGTGTTTGAGCCATAAATTTCTCAAAATTAGCATTTTTCGAGCATATAGACAAGACATTCGGAAATAATAATGTAACTTTGTATCAATATTCTTGAAAGCAACGGGAATAATATCGATACGAAATAATAAAAACATCAATATATGGGAAAAGTAATTCTTACAGGCGACCGTCCTACCGGTAAATTACATTTGGGCCACTATGTTGGCTCATTGCGCCGCCGTGTCGAGCTGCAGAACGCAGGCGACTTCGACCGGATGTTTGTGTTCATGGCCGATGTTCAGGCTCTGACCGACAATGCCGACAATCCTGAGAAAATACGCCAGAACATCATTGAGGTGGCTCTCGACTATCTTTCGGCTGGTCTCGACCCTACTAAATGCACACTGTTCATACAGAGCCAGATACCGGAACTGGCCGAACTGACTACATATCTTATGAATCTCATCACCGTTTCACGCGTACAGCGCAACCCGACTGTGAAGACTGAGATAAAGATGCGCAACTTTGAAGCCAACATACCGCTTGGTTTCTTCTGCTATCCGGTAAGCCAGGCTGCCGACATTACACTCTTCAAGGCCACTACAGTGCCTGCTGGCGAAGACCAGGAACCAATGATTGAGGTGACACGCGAGCTTGTTCGCCGCTTCAACCAGACATACAGCGAGGTGCTTGTAGAACCCGAAATCATGCTGCCGGAGAATGCTACGGCACGTCGTTTGCCCGGAACTGACGGCAAGGAGAAGATGTCGAAGTCGCTCGGCAACTGTATTTATCTCAGCGATTCGGCTGCCGACGTATGGAAGAAGGTGAAGAAGATGTCGAACGGAGCGCCTCGTATGAGCATGGATGAACCCGGAAATCTTGAGGGCAACGCCGTATTCACATATCTTGAAGCGTTCAGTACACCCGACGATTTCGCCGAGTTCTGGCCCGAATATAAGACCCTCGACGAACTCAAGGAGCACTATGTGCGTGGCGGTATAGGCGACGGCACATGCAAGAAGTTCCTCAACAACGTGCTCAACAAGACTCTTGAGCCGATGCGTGTGCGTCGTCATGAATTGGAGCAGGACATTCCCGAGATATTCAACATTCTGCGTAAGGGCACCGAGGCGGCTCGCGAAACTGCCGCACAGACAATGGACGAGGTGCGCAAAGCAATGCAGATTGACTACTTCAATGATATGGCGCTGATACAACAGCAGGCTGAGAAGTTCCGCTCAAAGTAATAGTCTTATTATAGTTGAGAGTTGAGAGTTGAAAGTTGAGAGTTATGATTACCGACGATTAGCATTTGTCGGAGCTATACATATCATAACTCTCAACTCTAAATTCTCAACTCTCAACTTTTTTATAAATCCTATTGTCCTCCCAAACGGTCGAAGAATACGATTATTTCTTCCCACGTCTTGAACTCATCGCTGCCCCATTCTATCACCGTACCCATAAATTCGGGCTGCGGAGCGGACGCAATGAGATAGTCGCCATATTGCAGTTGGCGAGCGTTTGAGAAGATGACGCGTCCCCAAGCCGGCGCACTCAGATACTGTTCCACCCATGCTATGTCGTCGGTCATTGCCGACGGATTGTTTGTGCATGATGGAGCCAGCACATAAACATTATAATTCTCAATAATCCTTTCATAAGCCTTGTGCATCGAAGCGGTCGCCTTGCCGTAGCCGTCGCGCAATGTCTCGATGTCGATATACACCACCGGGCGCTCACGTCCTTCCTGACGGTCGTCCATATATCTTATTATAGGTATGAGATAGTGCATTGCCACCTTGTCGGTCAGTCGATGTTCGCCATGGAAATGTATGGCGGTGGGGTAGTGCTCGCTGAACAATCCGAACGTATGCACAATCGGATCCTCATCGCCGAAAAGTCCTATTACACGTCCGCGCTCCTCGTCTGATATGTCAGCAAAGCAATGTGTGGTCATCTCCTGATATTCCTTTATCAGGCCTTTTGTGACGATAAACTCCTGAACTCCGTCCTGACGGGGATTCTGAAACACCTGCTTGCCAGTGAATTTCGACATTGTTTCGCCCATTTCAAATGCCGGGTTGACCAATATACGGTCGTATCCTTTAAGCATTTCGGTGTACATTCCGCCCATCGATGTGCCAATAATGAGGTCGGGCTGTTCCTCTTCGCACATTTGGCGAAGCATCTGTATGCCTTCTTCGGGATGCAAAGGGATGTCGCGTGCAACAATCGTTGCTTCAGGCATCATTGTACGCAGCATGGTCACCGTACCCGATTGTGCCGACGAGGCGAATCCGTGTACATACATAATCTTCTTGCCCGCCATGAGGTCGGGGTATTGCTTTACATTAGTTTCGTTCTGAGCCATATTCTGAAAGTTTATATAAAAAGAAAAAACGGTTAAGTATTGATTTCTCAATTCTTAACCGTCATGCTTAGTACCCAGACCCGGGCTCGAACCGGGATGGGTTGCCCCACTGGTGTTTGAGACCAGCGCGTCTACCGATTCCGCCATCTGGGCATTGGCGTTTTTGCGTGTGCAAAGGTAGTATATTTTTTTTGTTCTGCAAAATTTTTTCCTAATAATTGTTCATTTAGGATAATTTCGTTTTAAAAACAAGGGTCCAACTTGGCGCTCTCGTTTAATATTCGTAACTTCGTATGCACTAAATAATCTCTTTCGGGATAAATCATGACAATATACCTAAATTAAAAATAATGACATGAAAGAAACAGAAAATAACTATTGTGTCATACTTGCCGGAGGCAAGGGCCGCCGTTTGTGGCCGTGTTCGCGCGAAGAACGTCCCAAGCAATTTGTCGATTTCTTCGGCACGGGACGCACGGCGCTGCAGCAGACCTACGACCGTTTTGCACGAATATTGCCACCGGAGAACATCTTTGTTAACACTAATGAAGAGTATGCCGACCTTGTGCGCGAGCAGTTGCCGCAACTTGACGCAAGCCGAATGCTTGCCGAACCTATCCATCGTGGCACAGCTCCGAGTATGGCGTGGGCTACTCATCGCATCATTCACATCAATCCGGAAGCCAATATCATTGTAACGCCAAGCGACCTCACTATCATTGGCGACGAACAGTTCAAGGAGTGCGTGGACCGTGCATTCTGTTTTGTGGCAGAACACAAACGTGTGCTTGCCATGGGAGTGAAGCCTTCGCGTCCGGAACCAGGCTATGGATACATCCAAATGGGCGAAACCGAGTGTGACGGTGTGTTCAGCGTGCAGTCGTTTACGGAGAAACCCGAGCGCGACTTTGCCAAAATATTCATGGATAGTGGCGAATTTCTGTGGAATACGGGCATGTTCATAGCCAACGCAAACTGCTTGGCTGACTGCTTCCGCACTTTGTTGCCCGTAGTGCTGCGCAATTATGACGACACGCATCCCGTGTTCGACTTCGAAGAGGAGAACCGCTTCGTTCACGACAACTTCCCCTCATATCCCAATGTGTCGCTCGATTCGGGCATACTTGAGAAGACTGATGGTGTATGTGTGATGCATTGCGACTTCGGATGGGCCGATCTCGGCACATGGCACGGCATATACGAAGCCATGCACAAGGGCGAAGGCGACAATGTTGTGATAAATACTGATGTGGTGCTCGACAATGCCCGAGGCAACGTCATAAAGCTTTCGGACGGCCGACTGGCTGTAGTGAGTGGCATTGACAACTGTATCATTGCCGAAGAGGGCAATGTTCTGCTCGTATGTCGAAAGGAAGACTCGTCGTCGAACGTACGACGGCTCACCAACGAGATACAAATGAAGAAAGGGGAGAAGTATATTTAATATACAAAACAGAAGCCCCACCCCCTGCCCCTCCCCCGCAGGGAGGGGAGTGGTATGTTTTACTTGCTTATACAATTTAGCGCTTAGTTTATACTAACGTTAAAAGCAAATAGTACATATTACTCCCCTCCCTGCGGGGGAGGGGTAGGGGGTGGGGCTTTTGTTTTGGGTAGGGCTTCTGTTTTGTTTTTACTCTTTTACAAACTCTGCGTATATCTTGTCTGCAATCTCCTGCATCTCTTCAGCCTCAAGCTTGAGCTTGGGATTGCTGAACAGCATGTCCTTCTCCGACTGCATAGGGATGAGGTGGATGTGGGCGTGTGGCACTTCCAGCCCCAGTACTGCCTGTCCTACCTTGATGCATGGGAATGCGCGCTTGATAGCCACAGCCACTTTCTTGGCGAAAACCTGGTATTCGGCTATCTCGTCGTCGTCCATGTCGAAGATATAGTCTACTTCGCGGCGCGGAATTACGAGGGTATGACCCTTCACCAATGGGTTGATGTCGAGAAAAGCATAGAACTTGTCGTTCTCGGCGCACTTGTAGCTGGGTATCTCGCCAGCTGCGATTTTTGAGAAAATATCCATATCTTTAAAGTTTTAATGAGTATTCCAAGCGGTGACTGATACCGCTCCTTGCTGTGTAGAAGCTACCTTCGGCAGCATTGAAGCCTCTCTCTGCGACTTTTATTCCACTGTGATTTTGTCAATACGCAGGTGTATTGTGCCGCGTGGAATCTTGATTTCCACCTCGTCACCCACCTTGTGGTTGAGCAGTCCCTGTGCGATTGGGGTTGTAATGGAGATTTTGCCCTCGCGCAGATTGGCCTCGCTCTCGCTCACGATGGTGTAGGTCATCTTGGCTTTGTTGGTCAGATTGGTCATCTCAACCTTTGAAAGAATCTGTACAGAATCGGTGCTCAGACGCGACGGATCTATAATCTTGGCCTCAGAGATGCACACCTTGATGCGATTGATCTTCTCCTCAAGATGAGCCTGTGCCTCCTTGGCGGCATCATACTCTGCATTTTCGCTAAGGTCGCCTTTGTCGCGTGCCTCTGCGATGGCGGCCGATGCCTTTGGGCGCTCTACTGATTCGAGCTGTTTGAGTTCGGCTACGAGCTTGTCGTAACCTTCTTGTGACATGTAAGCCATAATTGAAAATTTGATTAAATTATTATTTTGTTTTTTCGAAAGGCAATAAAAAAACAAGAATTCCGACACTGGTCCTGCTGTCGGAATTCTCATTTTCCTGTTGCTCTAAAGTTAATATCTTGACTTTAGGCGTGCCTGCCTGATGTGTGTTTATGTCTGGAGGCACTCCGTATGTATTGTCTATGAATGTTTTGCAAAGTTAGACATTTAAATCCATATAAACAAGACTTTCAGCCGAAAAACTTGATTTTACGGTTTGTAACATTTACAAAACAATCAAAAAATGGTATTAACAAACGGTAAATGATTTTGGACAGCGCATCCTTTTTCATATCTTTGTAGACATGAAGAGATTGTTTTTGGCACTGGCGTTTTACATATGCACAGAGTCGGCACAAGCACAGCATCACATTGTCATTGCCGACATGGACACGCGGCTGCCCCTCACGGGTGTAATCGTGTCGACTGATGCGGGCGAACATGCCGTAAGCAATCACAAGGGGGTGGTGACGCTGGAGCGCGCGGCACGCAGTGCCACCGTGTCGGCTAAGAATTATATGCAGCGCCGTGTAGGCATTGCCGACCTGGCACGCGACACCGTCATGCTCATTCCGCAGGAGGTGGTGCTTGACAATGTAGACGTCACAGCCCCTAAGCTGGGCTTTGATATGCAGAAGTCGCTGCGCTCGGTCAAGGAGAACGCCAAGCTCGACGAGCAGGCCCGCAAGGGTTTTGACATGCTCGGAGTGTTCTCGCTGATGTTTCCGTCGAAGAAGAAGACGCGTGCCGAAAAGATAAAGAAGATACTCGAACACTATTGAACATAAAACAAATCATCAAATATAAATCTATTGTTTAAAGTATTGAACGTATGAAGATTCTACCAGCCAATCCAACGCATGCCGCCGACATCGCGCGGCTCATCATTACGGCTATGACCGACGACTGCTGCCGGTTTCTTGTAGGACCCGGGCACACGCTCGAAGATTTCCACAACACAATGCTCCGACTCGTGCTTATGGACGACTCGCAGTACAGCTGGCGCAACGCCTTTGTGGCTGTCGACGACGAGGCGAGTCCAAACGACATAGAGAAGGCACCCGTAGCAGGTGCCATTGTGGGATACGACGGAAAGGATCTGCACCGTCTGCGCCACCGATTCCAGGAGGCTGCCATGGCTGACTGGCAGATGGACTACTCCAATATGGACGACGAGACTGCCGAGGGCGAATTCTATCTCGACTCGCTCGCCGTATATCCCCACTATCGCAAGCGCGGCATTGCCTCGCAACTGCTCAATCGTTTTATCAGTCATGCTGCAAGTCTCGGTCTGCCGGCGGCTCTGCTCGTTGACAAGGGCAACCCTTCTGCCGAGCGTCTGTACACCTCGTTGGGATTTGAATATTGCAACGACGCTACGTGGGGCGGACACGCTATGCGCCATCTTGTGCATCCCTTGAAGTAAGTGATTGCTACATGTGATTTACGGAATTCATGCCGAAAAGGACTCCTTTTGCCCCCTTTGTGGGCTGCATGAATTGCCGCTAAAAACAAAAGGACTCCTTTTGGCTTGCAAAAGGGGTCCTTTTGGTGTGTAAAAGGGGTCCTTTTAGAGTGCAAAAGGATTCGTTTTGGAGTGCAAAAGGAGTCCTTTTGGAAATGTTAAGTGTTGAATGTTAAATGTTAAGTGGGTTGGATGTTAAATGTTAAGTGTGTACGTTGCTGAATGTCAGGCGCTTAGCGTTCGATGAATTCCTTTAGTTGTGGAAGCAGCGACAAGGCTTTTTCCACTCCTGTTTCGTACACTCTCCTCATCTTGTCTTCCTTCAGGCTGAGTCGGCCGATGTTCAGTTTCTCGTCGGGACAGATAAGGAAGGTGTCTCCCTTCTGCTGTTCGGAGCGTATATAATCCAGCTGTTCGTTGTACATGACGTGTCGTATTGACATCAGTTCTGCCACCTTCGGATATTTCTTCAGAAACATCTTCATAGCCAGTCCTACGTGCGCCTTCTTCTTGTAGTAGTCGGCTGGCTGTGTCAGTATCACCACATTCTTTCGGTAACCTTTCTGCTGAATGAACTTCAGGGGGATGCTGTCGGTTATGCCCCCGTCAAGATAGTGGCGCCCGTCAATCTCTACGGGACGCGCAAACACCGGCATTGAGGCAGAAGCCTGCATCCATCTGAGTCCTGTTCCGTCGGCGTCGTCTATCTCGTGATATACGGGTCTACCCTCGTCTATGTCAGTACACACGGCATAGAACCTCATGGGGTTCTCACGGTAAGCCTGGAAGTCCATCGGGTCGTACTCGTGCGGCAGCAGATGGTAGGAGAAATGCTCGTTGACATAATTGCCGGTGCGCAACAGCGACCTCCAGCTCATATACTCCGGATTGTCCTTGAATCTGATATTGTATCTCAATGCTCTGCCAGGCTGGTTCGACTTGTAGTTACAGCCGAACAACACGCCAGCCGAAACGCCTACTGCGGCATCAAACTTGATGCCGTTCTGCATGAATACGTCAAGTACGCCGCTTGTGAACATTGCCCTTAAGCCTCCTCCTTCAAGAACGAGACCCGTGGAAGACGGTGAGGGTGGGGTGGTGGTATGGTTATTTGTCATATTGGTCCGGATAATGCTATGTTGAAGTATCTTCAAAAAAACTTGATTCAATGGGTAAAGGTAGCAATAGAAATTGAATTAGCGTATGCAATAAATGTTAAACAGATTGTACAGTTCCATAATCTCACATTTTCTGCGAACAATAAGGTGGGTGGATAGATTGTTTTACAGTAATTTGGCAACATATATATTAATATGTATGCAAGTCGCTTATTTGTTTCGGATAATTTGCTGTACCTTTGCAGATGTTTATGAAACATGACAAGACCATATCAGTAGTAATGTGCACCTACAACGGTGCGTCACGCCATCTGCGCGAACAGCTCGACTCGATATTCGCACAGACGTTGCTGCCCGGCGAGATAGTAGTGCAGGACGACTGCAGCACCGACGACACTATGCAGGTGCTGCGCGAGTATGCCGACCTTGCGCCCGAGGGCGTGGCGATGCGCATCGTTCAGAACACGGCACAGATGGGCATCAACGCCAACTTCTTCTCTGCCATGCGCCGGGCGGAGGGCGAACTGATTGCCGTGAGCGACCAGGACGACATCTGGATGCCTACAAAACTGGAGGAGCAGCGCGACGCTATAGGCTCGCGCATGATGTGCGTGTGCCGTTCGGAGCCTTTCTCCGACTCGGGAGCCGAAATACGTTTCGACCGCCGCACGCCCAACTGCAACCTCATACGTCTGTTCTATGCCTCGATGATGGGCCATTGCCAGATGCTGCGCCGACAACTGCTCGACGTGATTCCTACCGAACAGGAACAGCCCGAGATATACCGCCGCACGTGCTACGACGTGATGACAGCCACAGCAGCCGCCGCATTGGACAGCATTGTGCTGATAGACCGCCTGCTGGTGAAGCAGCGCCGATATGAGCAGGCTGCCACCTATGTGCGCGTAGACCATCATCGTGTGCGCCGTGCCGACAACGCTCTGTATATGATATGGTATGGCGTGTGCAATTACCGGCGTGTGAAACCGTGGATGAACGCCCACTTTGCCGCCCGACGCGACTTCCTGGAGTGGGTTTGGCGCAAGTCGATGACAGCCAATTGCGAGGCTCCAGGCACTATGCCCACAGCCGACAACCGCATCTTCGCCGACGGAATCCGATTGCTGCACAACGAGTGCCGACGCGGACTGACGGCATTGCTGGGCATTGAACGCTATTACATAAAATACCGACACACGCTGTTCTATACCCGCGAGAAGGATCCCGTGGCTCTGCTGCGTGCCATGGTGCATCCGTTCATGCAGATATACAACTACCGCTATCTTGCCCAGCGCCAGTAGGCATGGGTAAAAACTACGGAAAGAAAGAATAAAATGAAGGTTTACTTTTATCATACCCAAAACATACAATACTGCCTTGGGCGAATGGGCAAGGGCGAGTTTCCGTCGCATTTTCTGTACGGAGCGTGCCATCTGGGCGACCATGGCATCGACGTAGTGTGGCACCGCTCGCCCCGTAAGGACCGCTCACGCATAGCCACCGCGCTGTATACGGCGTGGCGCATACTGACGTGTCGCGAACATTTCGACGCCATTTATGCGACGCATTACAAGGGACTGGAGCTGATAGTGCTGCTGCGAGCCATCGGACTCTATCGCCGCCCCATCGTGGTGTGGCACCATCAGCCCGTGGTGAAGTCGGCAAGCCGTCTGCGCGAACTCTGTGGCAGACTCTTCTATCGTGGTCTCGACCGCATGATATTCTTCTCGAAGAAACTATACGACGACTCGTTGCTATCGCGCAAAGCCCGACCTGCGCACATGGTAGTGGGTCATTGGGGTGCCGACCTCGACTTCTACGACTCGATAGCGGTCAGTCCGTCCAACAACACCTTTACATTCATAGCTACGGGAAAGGAACAACGCGACCAGCCTACGCTTATAGAGGCGTTCAACCGCACCCGCCGACGCCTGCGACTCTTCATCGGAATCAATCCCGACCCTAACGTGCCCAATCCCAATCTCGATGCCGTGCGCCGCTGTAAGCCTGCCGATAACATCGAGGTGAAGGAGATTTGCGGACTGCTTCCATACGAAATTGCGATAGACGTGGCTCATGCCGACTGCGTGGTGATATGCTGTCACAAGACGCGTTACACCGCCGGACTGACCACAGTGGTTGAGGCTCTCGCTCTCGGCAAGCCCATTATATGCAGCCGAAACCCGCAGATACCCGTAGATTTCGACCGCGAGGGTTGCGGCATTTCAGTAGAATATGGTGATGTGGAGGGTTGGCAGCGAGCCATAGAATATATTGCTACGCATCCCGATGAGGCGCGACGAATGGGTCAGCGCGGACGGGAAATAGCCGAACGCTTGTTTAATGACAAGCGCGATGCTGAGGAAATAGCGGAGGTAATAAAAGAAACGGTGGGGAGATAAAAACTCTCAACTATAAATAATCCTTACCCCATACCCTTAAAACTTAGCGGCTGCATTGCAGCTGTTTTTTCGTTATACACTTCCGTCGTTACACGTCTGGCACGCAGGCTGCGCACTTTGGGGAAGTCGCGGAAGTAGTTGTCTTGCGTCATATACCAGCAATGCGACGCTATCTCGTTCACCCTCTGAGCCATGAGGTCAATCTTGCGAGCCGAGCGCGGACTCACTACCGACAGCATACGTTGGCCGTTGCGCAGCACGATGGCAAGCACTACGTAGGTGTTGACAGTCTTGTCGGCAGACGGGTCGGTGAGTTTGTGGCCGCGCATCGACGACGACACCGTTATGTGCCAGCCATACTGGCTGTTGAGGCGTTGCATCATCTCGCGGAACACCCGTCCGTGCGACGACGTGTCGGGAATGCGCTTGTACATAATATAATAATGTATCATCTCGTGCAGCAGCGTCTCCTGATATTCACGCTCGTTGCAATCGTAATAGGTGCTGATGCGTATGGTGAAGTCGGTGTATACACGCTTCAGCAGACGGCGTTGGCATTTGCACGCCATAGTGCCCAGACGGGTGCGTGCCTTGGACAGCACCAGACGAGGCACAGGCAGCTCATCGCCGAAATAATCGGCGTTGAACTGCCTGAACCATGCGCGGAGTATGTCGGTAGTAAGGGTCATTCTATTACAATACTATCATATAAATTAAAAATGAAGTACACTGCAAATTTACAACAATTTCTCTGTAAAAATGCAGTGTACTTCATTTTTGATAGGTTTTCCACATGAAAATGCAGTCTATTTCATTTCTCTTGTGTCGGTAGTAAGGGTCATTCGGCGCAGTCGGGATATACTGACGTGAGGAATGCGTCGACTTTTTCGGACATTACTGTTGCCAATGCGACCTTGCCCTCTGGGTCTATGACGTAGACCGAAGGAATCCACTTGATGTGGTAAGCCAATGATACGGGCGACTCGCGCATGTTCTTCAGATCGCTCACCTGGGTGTAGGGCAGTGCAAGTTTAGCCACTCCGTTCTTCCACGACTCGTTGTTTCTGTCGAAAGAAACGCCTACAAACTCCACTCCTTTTTGATGGAACTTGTTGTACAGGGCTACGATGTTGGGCGCGTCTCTGCGACAGTCGGAACACCACGAAGCCCAGAAGTCGAGCACAACGTATTTGCCACGCAAATTCTTCAGCGTGAACTGCTTGCCGTCGATAGTGCTGAGCGCAATCTCGGGGGCTTCGGTACCGGGCTTCAGAAGCTCGGTGGCGTACTTGGCATCAAGGTCGTCGGCAGCAGTCTGTGTATTAGTCTGCGCCTGAGCGTTAATGGCTTGTGGCATGGCAGTCATAGCCAATGCCAATAAGAAAAGCTTAAAGTGTTTCATATGCTTATGTATTGGAATGATTTTTCGTTATTTAGTATGTAGTATACGAGTAAAGTCATTGCTTCTCCGTCTGCGTCTTGGGCCAGTTGACGAGAAACAGTTTGTCGGTGGCTCGTGTGAAGGCGGTGTAAAGCCAGTGTATGTAGTCGGGCGTGAGCATGTCGTCGGTCATGTAGCCTTGGTCGACATATACGTGTGCCCATTGTCCGCCTTGCGCCTTGTGGCAGGTCACGGCGTAGGCATATTTTATCTGAAGAGCGTTGTAGTAGGGGTCTTTCTTCAGCTTCTTGTAGCGTTCGGGCTTGGTGGGCACATCGGCATAATCGAGCATAACCTGCTCGAAGAGCTGCTGATTTTGGTCGTGCGTGAGTGCTGGCGCTTCGGTAGAGAGCGAGTCGGTCATTGCCGTGACTTGCAACTCGTAGTTGTCGTAGTCGGGGAATCGAAGCCAAAGGTCGACGAAGTGGAATCCGTACAGGTCGCGGCGGTTGCGCACGCGCTGTATCACGGCACGGTCGCCGTTGGCTATGAACGATGGGGTAGGGCTGCTTTGCTGCTGGTTGTCGGCAGCGGGGGTATTGGGTATGGGTGCGGCAGAAGAGTTGGCGTTGTGCGATGTAGGGTCCTTAGCAAGTCCGGCTTTGTTCAAGGTGGCATCCTGCTCGGTCCAGAAGTAATTGTTCTTGACTATCATCAGCCAGTCGCCCGACGTCAGTTCTTCCTCGCGCCACAGCACCTGGCTGCGTATGCCCTGATTGAATATGTTGGCGCGCTTGTTGCTTCGTGTCACCACCATCGTCTCGTCCATTCCCACTTCGGAATAACTTGTGGCAAGCGACTCGATGAGTTCGTCGCCAGAAACATTCACTATGTCGGCAAATCCGTGGAATCGTATTTGTGGCAAAGCGGTGGCTTCGTCGTGCGTTATCATCTGGCGTATCACGGTGGCGTTGTACAGAATGCCAGATTCCTGGCTCTGGCGCAGCACTTCATTGAGGTCGCTCTCGTATGCAGTCAGTCCGTAGCCGCTAATGAAGTCGGCACAAAGGGCTGGCGATTCTTTCTCGCCCACAGGCGGAAGCTGTGCTTTGTCGCCGATAAGCATCAGTCGGCAGTTGCGTCCGGAGTATACAAACTGCACGAGATCGTCGAGCAGACAGCCCGTACCGAACACCGATCCTTGCAGCCCTTCGTTTGCAATCATCGACGCCTCGTCGACCATAAACAGGGTGTCGGCGTGCATGTTGGGTGCAAGCGAGAAGTTGCCTTCGAGCGACTTCTGTCGGTAGATGCGGCGGTGGATGGTTGATGCAGGTGTATCGGAATTGATAGCGAACACCTTGGCTGCGCGTCCGGTAGGTGCAAGCAGCACCACGCGTTGCTTAAGTCGCAGCATAGTGCGCACGATGGCACCCGACAGTGATGTCTTGCCCGTACCTGCCGAGCCGCGTAGTATCATTACGGCACGGTCGTCGCGGTCGGTCATGAACGCGGCGAATGTCGTGAGTGCATGGTTTTGGTCGAGCGTCGGCTCAAATCCGAAACTCTGTCGTATCTGGTAAATTAGTTCGTCCTGTAGCACAGTGGCTTGAGTATTATAATGCATAGAAAAGGATAGAATGAAACTTATATCCTCTGATAAATCTTCAATCCGAACATCGGCACGAGAGCGTACATCCATTCCATTATCTCAGCGAGATGATGTTCGTACGCTTTCCATTCCTTTTGCTTGAGGAAGAAGTAAATCTCGATGGGTAGTCCGTTTTCGGTGGGTTCGAGCTGGCGCATCAGGAATGTAGCGTTTGTCACCACGTCGTCGCGTCGTTCGAGCCAGCGCTCCATATAGCGGCGGAACAGCGTAAGATTGATAACATCGCCGTTCATCTCCTCCAGTTTCATCAATCCTTCGGCTGCAAGAGCCTTTTTGAGTTCGTCGGATGCTATGGCTATAGAGCGGAAGTCGATGTATATGGCGCGAGTGACGCGTCTGCCGGCGCTTTCCTCCATGCCATGCCAGTTCTGGAAAGAGTCTTCAATGAGTTTCTGTGGTGGTACGGTCACTATGGTATTGTCGAAGTTGCGCACTTTGACTGTTGACAGCGTGATGTCCTCTACTGTACCGTTGGCACCTGCCTTGCTCATCGTTATCCAGTCGCCCTTGCGTACCATGTTGTTGCTTGTGAGTCGGATGCCAGCAACAAGACCCGTTATTGTGTCCTTGAACACGAGCATAAGTACTGCCGAAGTGGCACCGAGTCCGGCGAGAAGGGTGAGCGGACTGCGGTCGATGATGATAGAAATGATGACGATGACACCGAGAAACATCACTATAATCTTCAATACACCGCAGAAGGAATGCAGGTATTGTTGTGTGGCTGAGCGTTTTTCGTTGTCGTTGTCGAAGAGTTTGAGCGAACTGATAAAGGTGGTAGCCAGTCGCATAGTGGCTATGGTTATGTATATAGCCGTAGCCTTAAGGATGAGGCTCTGTATTATCGGGTGGTCGGAAAATATCGGAGGCATAAGCATCCAAACGATAATGGCAGGCACAATGTTGCACGCAGCCCTGATTATCTGTGGGTTAAACAGATAGTCGTCCCATACAACATCGGTGTGGCTTGTGATGCGCGCGGCCAGTGGCGACACTATCTTGATGCACAGCAAGTAGACAAGCCATGCTATGAGAGCTACGGTGGCGAATAGCATAGAGAGGGTGACAAACGATAACCATCCACCTGTTAGCGAGGTGGAGGCAAGCAATTGCTCTATGTATTTTGTTATTTCGTTCATAATAATCGGTTATGGTTGGCACAGTATAGTGCATACACGGTCTTGGAATGCACGCCCGTTGGAATGGTGCATGATGCCTTGGTTGATTATGGAGAATGCCAGATGATGGCCGTTGGCAGCTGTACAATAACCCGCAAGCGACGATATGCCTTTGACAGTACCAGTCTTGGCGAACACGTTGCTTTGTGTGAACGGACCGCGCATACGACGGCGTAGGGTGCCGTCTACGCCAGCTTCGGGCAGGGCTGGATGCAGATGCAGATAGATATTATTGTTGCGGAATGCGTAGCGCAGCAACTTCACCTCAAGTTCGGCAGACACATAATTATATAGTGACAATCCCGAACCGTCGGCAATCTGATAGCGCCGAGGGTTGAGCCCCACCTTACTTATCAGTCGGCCTATTACCGTGGCAGCATCTTTGGCGGTAGCGCGTCGGTTGCCTGTTGAGGCTGCCAGTTGGTAGAACATCGACTCGGCATACAGGTTGTCGCTCTCCTTGAGCATACGCATCAGTATCTGGTCGATAGAGTGGAATCGGCTTGCTATGCAGTAGGCATCGTCGGGCTTGCGTGCCTCGCCCAGTGTGGCTTCCACAACGATGCCCGCCTCGCGCAGTTCGTCGACAAAGCGCTTCACGAACAAGTTGCGACGGCTGATGAGCAGCGGCGAGAGTATAGGGTTGTCGTCGTCCCAGCACCATCCGCATCCAAGCGTGTCGGCACTCTTCATGGTCTTGTCGGCGTATATGTTGCCGCGTATTGTGTCCACACCCATCTTGCGTATGCCCTCCACGAAGGCTCGCATGTCGTCGATGTTGAATCGCGGGTCGAATCCGCCCACGCAGTATACGTTGCCGTTGAGTGTTCCGTTGCTCACCTCGCCTGTGTAGCATAGTTCGGTCTTGAAGCGATAGCTGCCACCCAATTTGTCAATGGCAGTTATGGCTGTTATCACTTTCATTGTAGATGCGGGACGCATAAGCTGGCGCTCGTTGTGGGCATATATGGTTGAGTCGGCATCAAGGTCGTACACCATTATTCCCACTTGCGATGTGCTGAACATGTCGCTCGCGAGCAGTCGGTTGATGTGAGTGCGCACCTGTTCAGTCCAGGGCAGAGCGTGCTGTGATGTTGTGAGTGTGTCGTTGAGCAGCGAGTCGGTCACAACTTCGTCGTCGCTGATGTCTTCCTGTGCGTGCGTGGTGAAGTTGGCGGCAAATATCATGCATATAATAAGAGCCGCGCGCGTAATAATATTATAATGTGTAATCATTGTTCCTGTCTGCGTTTTATCTCTCTGATGAATCCGTCGGGCTCTGACGGCTGTGCGTAGGTGATGTGGCTGGCGCCGTATTCTATGACAATGTGGCTCGCCACAATCAGCGTGCCCTTAATCTTGCGTGCCGAAATGATGTCGTCTACGGGTATGACCAGACGCTTGCCAAGACGTCCGCGTGCAATGACGAGCTGTCCGTCGGTGGTGAATGTGTATGTGGTGTTGATTGATCGGTCGACGCCAGCTGCACCCACCAGCATGCATACAAGACCTATCAAGGGCGTCACACCGGTGCGCACAAGAAAGCACCACAATGCGCACACCGCCAGTAGCAGTATGGCAGCGAAAGCCTGTGGGCTGAATCGTTGATGAAATGTTCTGTCCATAATTGGCTGCAAAGTTACGCATAATTATCCGAATGGACGGGTCGAACAATTACAACAAAATAAAAAGCAACGTAATAAGAACTTTTTTTAACCTTTTGTATTCTATTTGTAATGAAAAACTTCGCATAAGTCAGAATTTATTTTTAATTTTGCAAGAAATAATAACGAGACTTGAAATTATGGCAGAATTATCAAATCGTCTTAATCGCCTCGCTCCGTCAGCGACACTTGCTATGTCGCAGAAGAGTGGCGAAATGAAGGCACAAGGTGTAGACGTTATCAACCTCAGTGTCGGTGAACCCGACTTTAACACTCCTGACCACATCAAGGAAGCAGCCAAGAAGGCTATCGATGAGAACTTCTCGCGTTACTCACCAGTTCCAGGATACATGGATTTGCGTAAGGCTATCGTGGCAAAACTCAAGAACGAGAACAATCTCGACTATACAACAGCTGAGATTCTCGTGTCGAACGGAGCCAAGCAGAGCGTATGCAACACTGTAATGGCGCTTGTCAACGACGGTGAAGAAGTGATAATTCCTGCCCCATATTGGGTGAGCTATCCGCAGATGGTGAAGCTCGCAGGTGGTAATCCGGTTATCGTTAATGCTGGTTTCGAGCAGGACTTCAAGATTACTCCAGAACAACTTGAAGCCGCCATCACACCGAAGACACGTATGCTCATACTCTGCTCGCCAAGCAATCCTACAGGCAGCGTTTACTCGAAGAGCGAACTTGAGGCTCTTGCCGAGGTCATCAAGCGTCATGAGGGTCTGTATGTGCTTGCCGATGAGATTTATGAACACATTAATTATATAGGCCATCACGAGAGTATCGCTCAGTTCCCAGGCATGAAGGAACGCTCAATCATCGTCAACGGTGTGTCAAAGGCATACGCAATGACAGGATGGCGTATCGGCTTTATCGCCGCCCCCGAATGGATTGTCAAAGGCTGCAACAAACTTCAGGGACAGTATACTTCAGGTCCTTGCTCGGTAAGCCAGAAGGCTGCAGAGGCTGCCTATACCGCATCGCAAGAGTGTGTTGAGACAATGCGCCAGGCTTTCGAACGCCGCCGCGACCTTATCGTCGAACTGGCAAAGCAGATTCCGGGTCTGGAAGTAAACAAGCCAGAGGGCGCTTTCTATCTCTTCCCGAAGTGTTCAAGCTTCTACGGCAAGACAGACGGCAAGCGTACAATTCAGAATTCAACCGATTTGGCTATGTATCTTCTTGAAGAAGGACATGTAGCTACAGTAGGAGGTGACGCATTTGGCGATCCGGAATGCTTCCGCATGAGCTACGCTACAAGCGACGACAATATCCGCGAAGCAATGCGCCGTATTAAGGAAGTATTGGGTCGATTGAAATAAAAAAATGTTAAAGACTGCGCAAACACATTTTTATTTGTCATTATTTGCTAACTTTGCCAAAGCGCAAACGATGTCAGATATAATGTATTTGCGCAGACAATGTATTAACCATTTAAATAACGGATAAATTTTTAACCATTAATAACTTATTAAATTCTACAAAAAATTATGGCAACTACACAAGCTAAAGCGAATCCTAAGAAGAAATCTTCAGGATTCCAGGGAGTTAGAGACGCAATTTGGATTATCGTTGCATGTTTCATCCTCGCAGTATGTTTCTTCAAGTTCGTACTTGGAAACCCAGACAACTTCGTAGGCGGAGACCCTGCAAACGCTGTTAAGGACGGTAGCCTTCTCGGTACTGTGTACAAAGGTGGTATCGTCGTTCCTGTGATCATTACATTGCTCTTTACTGTAATCGCTCTCTCTATCGAGCGCTTCTTCGCTCTTCGTACCGCTTTCGGTAAGAGCTCACTCGGCAAGTTCGTTATCTCTGTTAAGCAGGCTATCACTGCCGGTGATATGGCTAAGGCTCAGCAGATCTGCGACAAGCAGCAGGGTTGTGTTGCTAACGTAGTTGGCGCTTCTATCGCTGCTTACAAGGAAATGGAGAATACTCCTAACCTCAAGCGTGCTGCTAAGGTAGCTAAGATTCAGCAGGCTCACGAGGAGGCTACTCAGCTCGAGATGCCTACACTCCAGATGAACATGCCTATCCTTGCTACTATCGTTACTCTCGGTACTCTTACCGCTCTTTTCGGTACTGTAGTAGGTATGATCCGTTCATTCGCCGCTCTTGCTTCAGGTGGTGGTGGTGACTCACTCCAGCTCTCTGAGGGTATTTCTGAGGCCCTTGTAAATACCGCATCTGGTATTTTGACATCTTGGTTCGCTGTAGTTTCTTACAACTACTATTCAAACAAGATTGATAAGCTGACATACGCGCTTGACGAAGTAGGTTACACTATTGCTCAGACATACGAAGCAAATCACGGAGACGAGGCTTAATTTTACTAACCCTTTAAAACATTTATCATTATGGGTAAAGTAAAAGTTAAGAAAGCGGATGTCTGGATAGATATGACTCCTATGTCCGACGTGATGGTCCTCTTGCTTACCTTCTTCATGTTGACATCAACATTCGTGAAGAACGAGGCAGTGAAGGTCGTTACACCGGGCTCAGTATCTGAAATCAAGGTACCGGAGACAAACGTCCTGACAATTCTCTGCGATAAGGAAGGCCGTATCTTCGTGGGTATGGATAACCCTAAGAAGATGGGCGACCTCGTTCAGGGCATGGCCGATCAGTATGGCGTGCAGCTTACTAAGAAGCAGTTTGAGACCGCACAGGGCGCTGCTACTATCGGTGTTGACATGCAGGATCTGACAAGTGCGCTGAGCTTGGGCGACAAAATGAATGAGTACCAGGCTGTCAAGGGTATTCCTACCGACAGCACCAAGACTGGCTCAATGATGAGCCAGTTCCAGGACTGGGTTAAAATGGCACGCGACAACAACGGTTCTGACATGAAGTTGGCTATCAAGGCCGACGCTGGCACACCGTACAAGGTCATCAAGAAAATGATGTCTGAGCTTCAGGATATGAACGAGAACCGTTACTTCCTGATTACGTCGCTTAAATCAAATTCGGAGGAGTAAGACATGGCAAAGAAAAAAGCAAGCAGACAGAAAAAAATGAACACCCGCGTGGACTTCACGCCTATGGTGGACATGATGATGCTTCTTATCACGTTCTTCATGCTCTGTACATCTTTGGCTAAACCCCAGACGATGAACTTGACTATGCCTTCGAACGATAAGAACATCTCAGATCAGGACCGCAACGCGGCCAAAGCTTCTCAGACCGTTACTATCTTTGTATGCGGTAATGACAAAATCTACCATGTCGATGGTATGCCTAACTACGACGATCCCACATGCCTGAAGGAGACTTCATGGGGCAAGGACGGTATCCGTGATGTGCTTATCAAGCACGTTACAGAGGACGGTTCTACTCCAGTTGCTGACATCATGGCTGCCAAGATTCGCCTCGACCAGAAGAAGCTCGCCAATCCGGCAGCTTATCCTGACAGCGTTTACGACGCTATGTTGAGCAAAATCAAGAAGGGTGAACTCGAGAATGGTAAGGTTCCTACCATGACCATCATTATCAAGTGTACTGATGGCGCTTCTTACAAGAATATGGTAGACGCTTTGGACGAAATGACTATCTGCAGTATTGGTACGTATGTCATTGACAAGATTAATCCGCAGGATGAAGCATTGCTTGCAAAACGCGGCATTAAGTAATTCAATGACTAATAATTAAAGAAAGGACAAAGAAATGTCAAAAATAGATTTGATATCCAATGAATGGACTGACCTCGTCTTTGAGGGCAGAAACCAGGCATATGGAGCCTACAAGTTGCGCAAGGGTACTACCAAGCGTAACGTGTGGTCCATCATTATCGTAGCCCTTGCTGCAGTACTCCTTTTCCTCGGACTCCAACTTCAGAAAATGGCACAGGCCAACAAGACTGTTGAGAATACTCAGGCTGTCGAGCTGGCTCGTCTCCAGGATAAGAAGAAGGAAGTTAAGGTAGAAAAGAAGGAAATTGTTCGTACCGAACCTGAAAAGGTTGTTGAGCAGGTTAAGTCTTCAGTTAAGTTTACCGCTCCTGTCATTAAGAAGGACGAAGAGGTAAAGGAAGAAGACGAGATTAAGCTTGAGGAAGTAGAGAAGAGTACCAAGGCTATCGGTACCTTCAACGTTGAAGGTAACGATGAGGTTGGTGGCGCAGTGCTCAAGGCTAAGGAAGAAATCAAGGCTCCGGAACCTCCTAAGCATGTGGAGGAGACCAAGATCTTTACCGTAGTAGAGCAGATGCCTCTCTTCCCTGGTGGCGATGCAGCTCTTATGGCTTATCTTCGTGACAACATTCACTACCCGACTGTAGCTGCCGAGAACGGTGTACAGGGACGTGTTGTTGTTGGCTTCGTTGTAGAGCGTGATGGTTCTATCACCGACGTTAACGTATTGCGTTCGGTTGATCCGTCACTCGACCGTGAGGCTATGCGCGTGGTTAAGGGTATGCCACGTTGGACTCCTGGTAAGCAGAATGGCTCAGCTGTTCGTGTTAAGTACCAGGTACCTGTAACATTCCGCTTACAGTAATATTAACTGATATAGTTGCTGCCGAGCAATTCCTCTATATAAGGAGGAGTTGCCCGGTGGCAACATTTAGAAACAACAAGACACAGCGGCGTTATTTCCAATAAACGAATAACGCCATTATTTTTATTCATAGGAATAATGAGAAAGAACTTATCCTTCAAATTCATAGTAGGATTAGCCCTTGTGGCTTTCGTCTTCGTTTCATGCGGACAGCAGAAGCGTAAGGATGGCCGCACAGACACCAACTCTTCGGGTGTGATTAGCTTTGCAGCCGATGAGAGTTTCAGTCCGATTGTTGACGAACTGAAGCAGATATTCGAGATGCAGTGTCCGGAAGCAATGGTAAAACCTATCTATACAAATGAGGTAGATGGTGTGAATATGCTTCTAAATAATAAGGTGATGCTCACCATTACGGCACGCAATTTCACTAAAAAAGAATATGATTATCTGAAGGGAACCGACCAGTTGCCCGAGGCTGTGCTTCTTGCATACGATGGAATGGCTCTCATCTGCAACAATAGCAACCTCGATTCGTGTATCACAGTCAATGATATAAAGGCTGTGTTATCTGGTAAGAAGACACGATGGAACGAGGTAACCCCCGGTTCTAAGCTTGGTGAAATTTGGGTGTGTTTCGACAACAAGAAGTCGGCAGCTGTCGACTATTGCTGTGACTCAATTCTCGGTGGCAAGCCAATAAATAGTCCTAACGTGTTTGCAGCTAAAGACTCAAAGGACGTTATTGACTATGTAGCGCGTACTCCCAATGCGATTGGTATAATAGGCAGCAATTGGCTCAACGACAAGCGCGACTCAACAAATACAACTTGGAACAAGGCCATCACCGTAATGTCGGTGTCAAAACTTGATAAGGCAACTCCAATGAATTCGTGGAAACCATATCAGGCATGGTTGCTCAATGGCCGCTATCCGTTTGTACGCACCATTTATGCCTTGCTTAACGACCCCAAGCGTGGACTTCCATGGGGTTTTGCTCACTTTATTGAGTCGCCCCGTGGTCAGCTCATCGTGTTTAAGGCAGGTCTGCTGCCTACCCGTGGTGAGATTGCAATCCGTGATGTCAATGTGAACAACAAACCGTATTAGAATCCTTTAATTAAACAATAGCTTTTGCCCCACGGCTTTATAAAGTTGAATATTTAAACAACCAGAATTATGAAAGCAATTAAATATCTCGTAGCAGGAGCTTTGATGCTCAGCATCGCTGCTCCAACAATGGCACAGGACGTTAAATCGCAGGTTGATGCCATCACAAAAGTATTAGTTGACGCCAAAGGTGACGCAGTAGCGGCTAAGTCGCAGATTAAGGACTTTGTTAAGGCAAATAAGAAGAATGCCGAGGCTCTGGCTGGACTTGGACGTGCATTCCTTGTTGCCAAAAATTATGAACAGGCCAAGACTTATGCCGATATGGCAATGAAGGTAGGCAAGAATGTTTCAGCTGGTTATATCCTTCGTGGTGATATAGCTTCTGCAGAGGACGACGGCGGTATGGCAGCTTCATATTATGAGATGTCTACACAGCAGGCTCCTCAGGATCCTACAGCATATGTTAAGTATGCTCGTGTTTATCAGAAGGTAGATGCCGACGGTGCAGTAGCTATGCTTGAGAAGCTTCGCTCTGTAAAGCCGGATTATCCAGTTGATGCAGCTGCTGGTTATATGTACTCTTCAAACAACAAGTTGAAGACAGCTCTCCAGTACTACGGCAAGGTTCAGAACATTAATTCGCTCGAAGATTATATCCTTTTCGACTATGCATCTACTGCATACGTGCTTGAGGATTATGATAAGACACTCCAGCTCATTGCTGTTGGTGTTCAGAAATATCCTCATTACTCTTCGTTCTATCGTGTAGGTATGTATGCTTCAGATAAGGTTAAGAAGTATGAGGACGCTGTTAACTATGGTAACAAGTTGTTCAATACAGCTGATACAATCAAGTACACAGCCAACGACTACATCTACTATGCTGAGGCTCTTATGAACACAGGTAAGTTTGACGAGGCTATTGCTGCTTACAAGCATATCCCTGAGGTAGATCCGGAGAACAAGGAGACCAACAAGCTTATCTCTGGTCTTTATGTTAAGGCTCATCGCTTCCCTGAGGCTGTTGCCGCAATGGAGCAGCACATCACAGAGATTGGCGAGAACGCTACATACAAGGAACTCGACGCTCTTGCTGACATCTACATTGATGAGGCTTCAGTAGAGGGTGCTACCGATGCAGTTAAGAAGGCTGCTTTCGAGAATGCTGATAAGGTATACGCTCGCATGGTTGAGAAGTACGACTATGCTGCAACATACGCAGTATGGAAGCGTGCTCTTATGAACCACCAGATTAATTCTGATGTTAAGGTTGGTCGTGCTTTGCCTTACTACCAGCAGTTCATCTCGCTTGTAGAGCCTAAGGCAGAGAAGACTGCTTCTGAACTCAACAAGCTTGCTATCGCTTACACATATCTTGCAGTTCACTACATCCAGAACGACAAGAAGGATGAGGCAAAGGCTTGGGCACATAAGCTTGCAGAGATTCGTCCGGACGATCCCAATGCACAGCAGATTCTTTCTATCAAGTAATTATAATGTAAATATGTGCTGATTGGCACAAGAATAATATTTAAGGCGATGAACTTCGGTTCGTCGCCTTTTTTTGTTTCATTCGAAATATGGTGTGTTACTATAGATGATAGCCTTTTGTTCGCTCTTCGATTCATCTCCGTTTGCTCTCCGTTATCCGTTCGTTATACCTCCTTTATGCCTTCGTTATGTCATCGCTTAGTTAACGGAGGTAGATCGAGTTTACTACGGAGGATGAACTAATGACGAAGGAAGCACGAACGAGAGTGGTTTGTCAAAAGTCAAACAAAACGGGCTGAACCAACGGTCACCGGCGCATAGCGGAAAGGTAAAGCCCAAAAAGCACATAGGAGGGTGTGTCAAAACTCCCTGATTCTTAAAAAATCACAAAGCCCTGACTTTCACAAGCCAGGGCTTTGCTATGTCTAAAAGTTGTTGTAACTTTAGACCATAGAAAAAAATTAACTATGGCAAAGTTACACTTTCGTTCTTATACTACCAACCAAATGGTTCTTTTTCCGCAACGAATCGATGAAAATATTGCGGAAAACGACCCCGTCCGCATCGTTTCCAGCATTGTGGACCATCTTGACATGAGTTCAGTCAACAAATTATACAACGGTATGGGCAGGTGTCCGTACCATCCACGCATGATGCTCAAAGTCATCATCTATGCCTATATGAACAATATCTATTCATGTCGTAGGATAGAGCAATTGCTCCTGCGTGACATCCATTTTATTTGGCTGGCAGGTTATGAAAAGCCAGATTTCATAACAATCAACCGTTTCCGCAACCGTCTGAAGGACGAGATCAATAACATATTCACACAGCTTGTGCTCATTCTTGCAACGAAAGGTTATGTAAGTCTCGACGTGGAGTATGTGGACGGCACGAAGATAGAGTCGAAGTCAAACAAGTATACGTTTGTCTGGCGCAAGACGGTAGAGCGTAACCGTGCCAGGCTTATTGACAAGGTAAAGGCTCTGCTTGCCCAGGTTGACGACTGCATGGCACAAGACAATACCAAGACAGACGAAACGGTGGAATTCACCCCATCACAACTTG